>Ga0209483_1000023_pt1 | contig 187604 bp, 160 predicted proteins | sample NGEPerA_FD_184508 | JGI IMG/M metagenome (GOLD analysis project Ga0209483, IMG submission 184508) | Arctic peat soil microbial communities from the Barrow Environmental Observatory site, Barrow, Alaska, USA - NGEE PermafrostL2-A... | ecosystem: Environmental > Terrestrial > Soil > Wetlands >... | reverse complement strand
GAAGCGGGCGGAGGTTTCGCGATCCAGATTCCGCAGCAGCCCGGCGCAGATGGTGATCCCGCTGCGGGAAACGCCCGGGACCAGCGCCAGGGCCTGGGCGGCGCCGATGGTGAGGGAATCCGTGGGCGACACGTTGCCCAGATCCTTCTTGCGCGAGCCTTGATGGTCGGCCCACCACATGAACAGGCCCACCACGATCAGCATGCTGCCAATCAAGTACTGGTTATTGCGCCAGACGTTCTCGGCCAGGTCCTTGACCAGCAGCCCGGCGATTCCGGCCGGAACCGACCCGAGCACCAACAGCCACAGCAGCTTCGGGTTGCGGCGAATCGCCGGATCGGAGCCCATATTCATCCCGAATCCCTCGGCGATGATCTGGACCCAGTCGCGAAAGAAGTATACGATCACCGCCAGCACGGTTCCCACGTGCAGGGCGATGTCGAAGCTCAAGCCCTGGTCGTTCCAGCCGAGCAGCCACGGAATCAGCGCCAGGTGCGCGGAACTGCTTACGGGCAGGAACTCGGTCAGGCCTTGAATAATCCCTAAGATGATTGCATGTAATAGAGGCACAAGAGTTTAGAGTACCCCATCTTGGACGGTTTTGGGCAGTTAACTCATGGGTGTAATGGTAGAATAATGGTGTACGAGGTGTATCGTGGCGCTGAACATCAAGAATCCCGAGGTCGAGCGGCTGGCGACGGAAGTGGCTCAGATGGCTCGGGAGACGAAGACGGAAGCGATTCGACGGGCGTTGGAGGAGCGGAAGGCGCGATTGAAAGTTGGCCCGAGTCGCGAGGAGAAATATCGGAGGACCATGGAATATCTGCAACGGGAAGTCTGGCCGCACATTCCGCCGGAAGACCGCGGGAAGGTCATGACCAAACAGGAGGAGGAGGAGATTCTCGGCATCGGTCCAAACGGATACCCTGAGTAACCCATGGTTGTGGATTCTTCAGCGCTGGTTGCGATCCTGAGGGAGGAGCCCGGACATGAGCGACTATTGCCGAAAGCACTCAGCGCCGATCGGACCGTTGTGGGGGCTCCCATCGCGTTTGAAGCTGCGATGGTGTTGTCCGGACGGTGGCATAGAGACGCTCGATCTACGCTGCATGGACTTTTGCGGAGTATCGGCGCGGAGATCGTTCCCTTCAGTGAAGAGCACTACGAAGCCTCTGTTTCTGCGTTTCTTCGCTACGGCAAAGGACGACATCCGGCGGGACTCAATTTCGGCGACTGCATGTCGTACGCGTTTGCTCGAGTGAGCGGGTTGCCCCTGCTTTACGTGGGCAACGATTTTTCGAAGACCGATATTCAGTCGGCCTGACTTAGGCAATGATTCCATCGATCCTCCTGCTGGCCTTGCTCGCAGGGTCGCTTCTATACGCGGGACTCACCGTGCTGGCGGCGCGGCGCTATCTCTCCGTGCAGCCGCCCGACCTGAAATCGGCCGAGCCCATCAGCATCTTGAAGCCGCTGGCAGGGCTCGATGCGGATCTGGAATCGAATCTCCGGACGTTCTTCGAACAGGATTATCCTTCGTTCGAGATTCTCTTCGCGGTGCGCGAACCGGATGATCCGGCGGTTCCCGTGGTCGAGAAACTCCGCCAGGAGTACCCGAACGTTCCATCGCGCCTGCTGATCACCGGCGAACCGCCGTATCCTAACGCGAAAGTTTTCAGCCTGGACCGGATGCTGCATGCTAGCGCGCACGATGTTCTCGTCATGAGCGACAGCGACATCCGGGTGACGCCCGCGCTGCTCTCGACGATCGCGGCGGAGTTTCAGGATCCCAAGCTGGGCGTGGCGACCTGTCCCTATCGCGCCGTCGCCGGGGGCTCTTTAGAGAAGACCAGTTTCTGGTCGCGCCTGGAAGCGATCGGCATGAATACGGACTTTCTGGCCGGCATTCTAGTTGCCCGGATGCTCGAAGGGATGCGCTTCGCCGTGGGTCCGACCATCGCCGCGCGCCGCCGTGCGCTTGAATCCATCGGCGGTTTCGACCGGCTGAAGGATTATCTGGCGGAGGATTTCGTGATGGGCAAGTTAGCGGTTGAAGCCGGCCACGGCGTGAGCTTGTCGTCGTATGTGATCGAGCATCACATTGGAACCAGCCCCGACTTCCGGCATAACGCCGCGCACCGGCTCAGGTGGACGCGCAGCACGCGCCGGTCGCGACAGGCTGGATACCTGGGCCAGCTATTCACGATGCCAGTGCCGCTGGCGGTTCTCGTCACGATCTGGAATCCGTTGTGGTGGCCGGTACTGCCGGTGACGCTGGCGATTCGCGGGGTGGCGGCGTGGACCGTCGCCGAATTGGTGCTGCACGTGCGATTGAACTGGCTGCTGCTGCCGCTCGAAGATATCGCGGGCTTCTGCTTCTGGATCGCCGGATTCTTCGGCAATACGATTACGTGGCGCGGCCGCCGCTACCGGCTGGAATCCGATGGCCGATTCAGCCTACTGGCGGGTTGAAGGGACTGCCTCCATGTTTCCGCGGCTCGAAGTTCCGGTTTCAACCGTATCGCGGGCGGAAACATGCGGGCTGTCCCCGCCGCTAGGGCAGTCCCTCGCTACTTCTTCTTGGAAGGTGTAAACGACAGGTTGTTCGAGAAGAACGGCACCACGCTCTCTACCCAGCGCTCCTTCACGTGATTGGTGTGATCGCCCTCATACGTCTCGAACTGGTGCGAGATGCCCAGGCGCGTGAGCGACTCATCCATCTCTTTGTTGGAAGCCGCCAATCCGTCCTGGAGTCCGACGTCCATCTTGAAGGCTTTGTATTTCTTGAGATTGGTCCAGTACTGATCCACCATCGCCAGCGGCGAATTGGCGATCCACTTGGCGGCGATCTCAGGAACCACTTTTCCGTCCTTGGTCGGCAGATCGAAGAATTTCGGAGGATTCATCGGATTGGGCGACCAGGCGGCGGCTAGCGCGGACGTCGTGTCGAAGCCTCCGCCGCGTCCACCTTTGCCCTTGCCCTTGTCGTTGGCTTGCCTGGCAGCGGGCGCGCCGGCGCGGTCCACGAACTGGTTATTCATCAGGCAGCACGAGCTCATGGGATAAATGGCGGCGTACAATTCCGGATGCTTCATGCCGATGCGCAGCGTTCCGTAGCCGCCCATGGAATGCCCGGCGAGGCCGCGGCTCTCACGATTGGCAATCGTTCGGTAGTGGCTGTCGATGTAATGGATCAGGTCCTCGGTGATGAAGGCTTCCCAGTCGCCGGTCACGGGCGAGTTCGAGTACATGCTCCCGTTGTAAATGGTGTGCGAATCGGGGAACACGATGATCATTTCCTTGGAGGTTCCGGCGGCCACGTCTTTATCGGCGCCGTCGGACGCCCACATGGCGTTCACGTAGGTCTCGGCGTAAGCAAGGTAGCCGTGCAGGAAGTACAGGACCGGGTAGCGCTCGCTACGATTCTTCGTATAGCTGGGAGGAAGGTAGACGAAGACGTCGCGATCCGGAGAATCGCCTTCGAGATTCCCTTCGAGGGATTTCCCGTGGACCACGATCTTCTCCATGGAACCAGGCCGCTCAGGCGGCTTCTGCTTGCCGAATCCTTGTGGTCCCGGCTGTTTGGCCGGCGCCGTTTGTTCGCTGTTTTGCGAAAACATCAAGCCGGCCGCCCCGGCGAGAAGTGCCAGCGTCAGCGAGGAGTTGAAGAATAAGGAGAATCGAGGGGATTTCATAGGCAGCACCTCATGGCCTCAGGCCAGTGTACACCCGCGGGTTGGCGCAAAAAAGGGGTCAGACGACATTTACGGCAGCATCACCGACCGATTAATCCACAAAATATTATCCCAGCTCAGCACCTTCTCGGTCCCGTCGAATAGCTTCGCGTAGCTGCCGCCCGAGCCCTTGAACGAAAACTTCTTCACCCGGTCAGGAGGGTTCGTGGTGACGTTCTTCAGGATGTCCAGAACCTGCTCCTGCTTCGAGATCTGGTAGAAGTTCGGATTCTTCGCCGAATAAAACTTGGTCTCGGCGGGATTGCCCTTGTTGCCCACGCCGGGGACAAAACTAATGTGCAGTTCCATGTGCTCGCCGGTGGCGGCGGCAAAGACCCAATCCTGCGTGCTGAGCGCTGCGGCACCCGTGTACTCCGTCATACGCTTCGCGTTGTGAGTGGTCGCCCGCAAATAGTTGCCGAACGGTCCGGGAGCGTCCGCCGGATCTTCGGTCAGTCCGCCGATTACGAGCTGCACAGCCGCGCCACTCGGATCCTTCACCGGAGCCACCAGGTACACCAGACGATTCGATCCCTTGCCGACCGGCTTTCCGTCGGGTCCGTTGATGGTCACGCGGTCGATGAAGACCGCGCGCAGATTGCAGTCCTTGGCGGGACCCTGCGCAGCCACGTTGGGCGTCCATCCCGTTGGCAAGTACGACGCGAGCGCCGCATCGGGCACTTTGAGATCGAGCTGGAAGCGGGTTTCCGAGCTGTATTCCTGAAGCGTCTGGGCCATGGCCAAAGGCACCAGGACCGCGAGAAGAAGAGCTTGTTTCATCGGGGCAATCATATCAGAGAGGACATAGATCCAGCCTCGCTTGTCTAAGATCACGGTAATCTGTCATCGATAAGGCCCGTCAATGAAGGTGAAGGAGCAGACTATGAACATCCGTGGCATTTTTACAATCATTTTGATAGCAGGAACGGCTCTCTATGCTCAAGGGCCAGGCGGTCGTGCTCCCCGAACGCCCCCGACACCGGCGCAGTCAGCGCAGCGCGATACCGACAGGCTGACCAGGTTCTTCAGCCTGAACGCGGGGCAGCAATCCACGGTGCTGGGAATTCTGACGACCGCGGAGACGCAAATTCAAGCTCTGGCGCCCCAGATGCAGCCGCTGCGGACTACTCTGACGGCCGCGATCAAATCCAACAATCAGAGCATGATCAGTTCGACGCTGCTCCAGATCTCGAATTTGCAGGAACAAGAACAAGTGATTCGAGCGAACGCCGCAGGCCAGATCTACGCCACGGTTCTCGACGCAGGCCAGCAAGGTCAAATCGGGAACGGCCTGGGTCCTTTAATGGGTGGAGGACCCGGACCCGGAGGCCGGGGACCGGGCGGTCCGGGCAGAGGACCCAGAAACTAATTTTTCGGCGGCGTCCGATCCCGCGCTTGTTTTCGTTGCTCGTTTCCCTCCCGGGCGGTTTTGGGATAGATTGAAGAGCATGCTTAATCATCTTCGGATCTTCCTTGTGTTCGCGGGGGCTTGCTCGTGCGCGCAAGCCCAGTGGCAGAATCCGATTCCCGGGGCTCCGCGTACGCCCGATGGCAAGGTGGATATGACCGGGCCCGTTTCCCGCGTGAACGGCCACCCCGACCTTTCCGGAATCTGGCAGGCCGAGGCGGAGCCCCGGGGTCCGGGCGGCATCTACGGGTTGGGCGAATCCCCCAATTCGAAATACTTCCGGGACATCCTCTCCGATTTCAAGCGCGGCCAGGAGCCGCTTACGCCAGAGGGCAAGGAAATGATGGCCAAGCACAGCCAGCCGGGAACCGTGGGTCCCAGCCTGATCTGTCTACCCGATGGGGTGCCCCACGCCGATCTGTTGCCCGAGCCGTTCAAGATCATTCAGACACCCGGCGAAACTCTGTTTCTCTATGAAGTGGAGACCATCTTCCGCCAGATCTTCACCGATGGACGCAAGTATCCCGCCGATCCGTCGCCGACTTGGCTGGGGTATTCGGTGGGCAAATGGGACGGAGACACTTTTGTCGTCGACACGATGGGATTTAACGACATGAGCTGGCTGGACGCACGCGGCCACGGGCACAGCGAGGACATGCGCGTCCAGGAACGCTTCCACCGGCGCGATTTCGGCCATATGGAAGTCACCGCGACGGTTACCGATCCGAAAGTCTTCACCCAGCCGGTGACGATCAACTTCGTCGAGCGGCTTCTTCCGGACACCGACGTGTTCGAGCACATCTGCTACGAAAACGAAAAGGACGCCGGGCACCTACCGGGCAGAAAGTAAGAAGGCGCCTTCTACTGCGGAGTTCTACTGTGGATTGACGACCAGCGTATCTTTTGCGTCGATCTTGTCGAACTGCATCGGGAAGCTGGTGCCGCCGTAATAGGCTCCCCACTGGTCCTTGTAGTGCTTGGAAAGCACGTTCCCGGATTCGCCGGTGACGATGTTCGCCTGCGATCGATCCAGATGGGAGAGGTCGATCACCATGCGCAGCGAGGGGCCCAGACGCTGCACGGTCTGCTTGATGCTGGTGGACGACCCGCTCATCGGGACCGGGCCGATGTTGAAGTACCTCCCGATCACGGGCAGTTGGCCGGCCACCGGATGAACCAGGTGTAATTCGATTGTTTGCCCGTAGTCCCATGCGGCGACGTTCGATCCCTGGAGTTTTTCTCCCGCGCTGACGGCCGCGGCCAGCGAGTCGATCAGCAGATCGTCGTAGTTCTTGAACCAGCCCGCCGGACGTTCGCGCAGGAGTTTTTCGACCACTACGGGAGCCATCCGCGAGGCGTATTCATCTTCCGTGCCCGGTGCGGCGCCCGGTGCGGCAGCCTTGGCGGCGGCCTTACGTAACTCGTTATCGAGCAGCGTCGCGACCAGCGGAGCGGCAGTCTTTTTCTCCGTCTGTCCGTTCCAGTTCCGCAGCGTGTCCGCCGCTGCACGCATCTGGACGCTCGAATTCGGATGTTTGTCCCACGCTTGCACGGCCTGGTGCGCCAGGAAGCTGAGGTATCCCGAGTACACATCTTTCTGGACACTCAGCATCTCTTCGGGCTTCCATTTATCCTTCCGCGAAAGCAACGTGCGGATTTCGCGCGCGCGGTAGGGAGGAGCAAAACCGCCGTTCACCGCGTAGCGATAATCCGCCGGGAACGGATCCTGATTCGCAGACGCGATGATCCCGGATGGAGGATTGTAGACCTGCGGGAGATCGTCGTAGGGAATGGCGCCGGCCCACTCGCAACTGTTGGTAGAGCCGTCCGACGGAACATCTCCGCGGCAGCCCTGGCGATTCGGCAGCATGCCCGCGGCGTGATATCCGATGTTCCCGTCCACATCCGCGTAGACGAAATTCTGCGCCGGACCGGTGTAGCGCCGCAGGGTCTGGTTGAACTCGTCCCAATTCCGGGCGCGATCGAGCGCCAGGAAGGGAAACTCCACGCTGGTCGTCGTCTCAGCCGCAACCCAACGAAGTGAGTAATTGCGTCCTTCATCGTTCAGGAACACGGGACCGTGCGCGGTGATCCAGGTGTCCTCTTGCAATGGCTTCTGCCCCTTCACGCCGACCCAGTCGCGCTCCAGCGCCGCCTGCCGTACTTGACCGTTCACCTGATAGCGCCCGTTCTGCGCGTCGATTTGTTCTCGATACAGATCCTGGACATCGAACTCGAGATTCGTCACGCTCCACGCGACGCGCTGGTTGTGACCCACGATCACCGCGGGAATACCGGGCAGCGAGGCGCCCGTCACGTCCAGGGCATCGTTGCCATCGGAGCCTTTGAGATGCACCAGGTACCACGGCGAAGGGATGGACCAATCCAGGTGCGGATCGCCCGCCAGAATCGGCTTGCCGCTGGCGGTGTGCGCGCCGGAAACTGCCCAGGCGTTGGAACCCGGCGCCACTTCCGTTCCCGTACGGGCCGGGTACAGGAACTCGACCTTTTCTTTATCGCCTTTTTCGAGCATATGCAGCTTGCGAATTTCGTCGGACCAGGACGTCGTCAGCATGCGATACATCTGCAGCGCGGCCAGTAGCGTATCCTCGATTCGCCAGGGGCGCGGGCTGTAGTTCAATAGCGTGAATTCCAGAGGCAACCGGCCGCGATGGGTTTCCAGATAATAATTCACGCCGCGGGCATACGCCGCGAAAATGGCTTTGGTCTCCGGCGTCAGGTTTTTCGCCTGGGCTTCGGCGATGCGCGACAGGCGCAGCCGCCGCGATTCCCGGTCCTGATTGAGCGCCGAGGGACCCACCACTTCCGCCAGCTCTCCGGCGGCCAGGCGGCGGAGCCCGTCCATCTGCCACATCCGGTCCTGCGCCGTGACGTAGCCTTGCAGGAAGATCGCATCCTCCCAGGATGCCGCCGAGATGTGCGGAACGCCCAGCGCATCGCGACTCACCGTGGCTCGCGCGGCGATGGGTGCGGCGATTTCACCAGAAGTCTGGGGCAGAGGCCGCCAGGCGAGCCAGTATGCTGCGCCCACGAGTGCCACCAGCAAAACCGCTATGCTCAGATTGATCGCCCGTAACAGCGGCGTATTGAATAGCAAACTCCAATTCTAGCGGACTAAAATGTCTCTCCGCTTCATATTACTGCTGGCCATCGTCGCCGTGAACGGTTTCTTCGCGGCCGCCGAGGTGGCCCTGGTGTCCGTACGGCGTTCCCGGCTGGCGGAGCTGGCCGCTCAGGGCAACGTATCCGCGCGCGCCGCGCTGGAACTCCTGGCCAATCCTGAACGGCTGCTGAGCGTCACTCAGTTCGGCGTCACTCTGGCGAGTTTGGGACTAGGCTGGGCCGGCGAGCAGACTCTATACAACGCCATCCTGGGGCTGTTCACGTTTTCGCTCACGCCTGCGCGGGAAGTGTATCTTCATGGCGCGTGTTTCACCCTCGCGTTCCTGGCGATCAGCTTTGTGCACGTTGTGCTCGGCGAGGTGGTGCCCAAGAATCTGGCGCTCGATAAGGCCGACCGGCTGGCGCTTCTGGTCGCGCCCGTGCTCCTGATCTTCTATCGCATCTCCGAACCCTTTATATTCGTGGTCGAACGCAGTTCTGCGGGCCTGTCCCGAGCCATCGGTCTTCGCGGTCACAGGGGCGGAGGGCATTCGGCGGAGGAGCTTAAATTCATCCTGGAGTCCAGCCGCCGCGAAGGGCACCTGGAAGTGTTCGAGGAGGACGCGATCCAGAAACTGCTGGGGTTGAAGGAAATCTACGCGCGCGAGATCATGACGCCGCGCATCGACATTGTTTCGGTGTCCGCCGACGCGACTCTGGACGAGCTTCTCCGCATCACGCTCGAACACAAGTATTCGCGCATCCCGGTTTACGAAGGGAAACCCGAGCACATCATCGGATTCGTCCATTACAAAGATCTGGTGCGCGTGTGGCGTGAACGCAAGAACGCCACCGACCGCCGCCAGCCCGCGATTCCATTCCGCCTGCGGCGCTATCTGCGCGAGTTGCTGGTGGTGCCCGAGACGAAACCGTTGAACCAGTTGGTGGACGAGTTTCGCGAGCACCACACGCATCTGGCGATGGTGGTGGACGAGTTCGGGACCATCACCGGTATGGTGACGCTGGAGGACGTGCTGGAGCAGGTTTTCGGCGAAATCGGCGATGAGCACGACGTGCGCAGGCCGATGCCGGTGGCGGGCGCGCTGGTGATCGAAGTGGATGGTGGCACCAGCATTCGCGATCTGGCTTCGCAGTACGGGATCGAACTGCCGGGCGACGCCGGTTTCGAGACACTGGCCGGATTTCTGCTCTTCCGCCTGGGCTACATTCCGGCGCCCGGCGATTCCGTGACGCACGAATCGCACACGTTTATCGTGCAGGAAATGGATCGCAACCGTATCGCCAAAGTGAAGATCGTGACGCAGCGGCCGACGGAACCCATTGTTTAGAAAGCACTTAAAAAGGGGTCAGACGACATTATTAATGTCGTCTGACCCCTTTTTAGCTGACTCGCGTTTATTCGCGGCTGACTTGTTTTGCGGATTGCCCGGCGACTTCGGCGAGCAACTCCCGAATGGTTCGTTTCAGCACCGGGTGCCGCAGATCCGGCGCGAGTTCCGCCAATGGCGCCAGCACAAACCTTCGTTCTGTCATTCGAGGATGCGGGATCTCCAGCTCCGGCGATTTCACCACGGCATTCCCATACAGCAGAATATCGAGGTCGATCAGCCGCGGCCCTTTAGGCGTTCGTTTCACCCGCCCCATTTCGCGTTCGATGCGCTGGAGGTGCTGGAACAACTGTCGTGGAAACAGGCCGGTTTCGATTTCGACCACCTGGTTCAGAAAAATGGGTTGGTCGAGGACATCCCGCGGCGCGGTTTCCCAGATCGAAGACGTGCGCGTGACGCTTACCCGCTCGTGCGTCAGACGCCGGATGGCGTCCGCAAGATTCGCGTGGCGGTCTCCGAGATTCGACCCCAGCCCCAGGTACGCGGTCTTCATTAGAAGAGCGTGTTTTGCGCGCCGCGAATGCGCCTGGGAACCTTGAAGTATTCGAAAGCCCGCTCGGTGGCCATTCGGCCGCGTGGCGTCCGGTCCAGGAACCCAAGCTGGATCAGGTACGGCTCGTAGACCTCTTCGATGGTGTCCGGTTCTTCGTCGATGGACGCCGCGATGGTATTCAATCCCACTGGCCCGCCGCTGTATTTTTCGAGAACCGTGAGCATGATCTTCTGGTCGATTTCATCGAGCCCGAAGCGATCCACTTCGAGCAGGTCCAGCGCTCGTTGCGCGACATCGGCGTCCACGTGACCCGCGGCCCGCACCTGGGCATAATCGCGCACGCGCCGCAGCAGCCGATTGGCGATGCGCGGGGTCCCACGGCTGCGTCGAGCGATCTCCTCGGCCCCTGGCGCATCCACCTGGATCTCGAGCAGCCGCGCCGAGCGCGCAACGATCCGAGCCAGCTCCTCCACTTCGTAGTGATTCAGCCGCAGGACCAGGCCGAAGCGGCCGCGCAACGGAGCACTGATGAGGCCTTGCCGCGTCGTTGCGCCGATGGCGGTGAATTTCTTCAGCTCCATGGCCACGGTGCGCGCGCCGGGACCGGTGCCGATCAGGATGTCCATCCGGAAATCTTCGAGCGCTGAATAAATCATCTCCTCGACGTCCGGCAGCAGCCGGTGGATCTCGTCGATGAAGAAAACCTCGCGCTCCTGGATATTGCTCAGGATCCCGACCAGGTCGAGTTTCTTCTGCAGCACGGGTCCCGAGGTCTGCTGGATGGTCACGCCCAGCTCGGCGGCGATGATCCCGGCGAGAGTGGTCTTGCCCAGGCCGGGAGGGCCGTAGAGCAGCACGTGATCCATGGCCTCACCGCGGCGGCGCGCGGCCTCAATGGCGATCGCGAGATTTTCCTTAACCTTCGATTGGCCGGCGAAGTCGGCTAGTTTATGCGGACGAAGCGTAGCCTCGAATTGCCGCTCGTCTTCGTTGAGCGACGCGGAAACAATGCCATCTTCGCGCATGAAGTTACAGTGTACTAGGTACGCCTATCGAACCAGCTTCAACGCTCTGCGGAAGAGCCCGTCGAAATCGTTTTCCTCGCTCGCCGATTTAGCTTTGGTGACCGCCGTTTCGGCCGCCATCCGCGCGACTCCGAAATTCGCCAGCGCGGAAATCACGTCTTCCTCGGTGGTGTTGAACGTGCTCTTGGCCGAGGCCGCGGCGGCGCGCGCGATGCCGGGCAGCAGGTCGAGCTTGTCGCGCAGTTCCAGCACCATCCGTTCCGCGGTCTTCTTGCCGACGCCGGGAATCCGCACCAGTTGCTCGACAGAGCCCTCGCGAATCGCCTGTGCCAGATCGGGCGCGGTCAACCCGCCCAGCGCCGTCACGGCCAGCTTTGGCCCAATACCGCTCACCGTGATCAGTTTTTCGAACAGCGCTTTGTCGGCTGCCGATACGAATCCGAACAGCAGCAAGGCGTCTTCCCGCACGTGCGTATGGATGTGCAGCTGAACCTCGCTGCCGGTCGCAGGGAGCGAGGAGTAAGTAGAAACGGGAATCGTCACTTCGTAGCCGACGCCACCGATGTCGACGATCACCAGGTTCGGATGTTTTTCGAGAAGCGTTCCCCGCAGATGGGCGATCATTAACACTTAGGATACGCATGCGGCGAAGATTCTTTGTGGATGAGGTGCGAAACGGTCACGCCCAGATCGAGGGCGAGGAGGCTCGTCATCTGACCCGCGTGCTGCGTGTGGAAACCGGGCAGCGCTACGAAATCTCCGACAACCGTAGCGTATATCTGGCGGAAATCGAGACGGCCCGCAAGGAAAGCGTGGTTTTCCGGACCCTGGAAAAGCTCCCTTCGCCGCCGCCCTCGGCACGCTTCGAGCTGTGCGCCGCGCTCATCAAGTTCGATCGCTTTGAATGGATTGTCGAAAAAGCCACGGAGTTGGGCGTGACCGAGATCGTTCCCATAGAGGCAATCCGCAGTGAGCGCGGGCTGGAGAAAGCGGCCGCCAAACGCGTGGAGCGCTGGCGGAGGATTGCGCTCGAAGCCAGCCAGCAATCCCGCCGGACGCACCTTCCCGAGATCGCCGAGCCCATTCCACTGGCCCAGGCTCTAGTGCGTAGGGGGACCCATCGTTACGTCCTGGACGAGAATCCGGGAGCGGCGCTCCTCATGGAAGCGCTGCCTGCGGAGCGCACGGTGCAGGATACTGTCTCTATCCTCACCGGCCCGGAGGGCGGTTGGACCGACGAAGAACGCAGTTCTTTCAGCGGAGCAGGATGGACCCCCGTCTCGATGGGTCCGTTGATCCTGCGCGCCGAGACGGCGGTGATCGCGGCGCTCGCGGTCGTTACGCAAGCGTGGCTGCTAAGATAGGACGTTGATCCACCGTCTGGTTTTCGAAAATCTCAAGCACCGCCCGGTGCGCACTCTGCTCAGCGTCGTCGCGATTGGCGTGGAGGTCACGCTGATCCTCACCCTGGTCGGCGTCAGCCGGGGGGTCCTGAGCGACATGGCGACACGTTCCCGGGGCACCGGCGCGGACATCATCATTCGCCCTCCCGATAGCGCCGGATTCACATTTTCACTGACTATGCCGGAGAAGGTGGTCGACGTGGTGCGCGCCCAACCGCACGTCGCATTGGCCACCGGAACGTTCGTCAAATACATCGACTCATTCAATTCCATTACCGGCATTCACGTGGACGAATTTAACGCCATGAGCGGCGGGTTGAAGGTCAAAAAAGGCCGGATATTTCAGGCTCCGGACGAAATTGTGGTCGATGATGTCTATGCCCAGCAACACCATCTTCGTCCGGGAGACTCCACCGATTTAGGCCATATCTGGAAAGTCTCGGGAATCGTCCAAGAGGGCATGCTGTCGAGGACCTTCGGCGCTATCGGCGCGCTACAGGACTTATTCGAGGCGCGTGGTTTGGTTTCCACCATCTACGTCAAGCTGGACAATCCGGCCAACACGGCCGCCGTCAAAGACGCTCTGCAGAAGGTGCTCCCGACCTATAAGGTCGATTCGATCGAGGACTTCGTCTCGTTGTTCAGCGTGAACAGCGTTCCCTATATTGAAGCCTTCACGAAGGTAGTGATCGGGATAGCGGTCCTGATCGGATTTCTGGTGGTCTGTCTCTCCATGTACACGGCGGTGCTGGAGCGAACCCGCGAAATCGGGATTCTGAAGGCGCTGGGAGCATCGCCGGGATACATTGTCGGAATCCTGCTTCGGGAGACGGTGCTGCTGGCGCTGGCTGGAACGGTTGTGGGAATTCTAATGACCTACGGGACACGCGCGTTGATGGCTACATTCGCCGCGTCCATGCCGCAGGAAATCGTGCCCGATTGGTACCTGCGGGTGGCCGCGATCGCCCTGGCGGGGTCCATCGTCGGAGCGTTATATCCGGGCTTGCGCGCGGCGCGCCAGGACGCGATTGAGGCGCTGGCATATGACTGAGGTCCCATGACTGAAGTAAAAGCCCAGAATCTCACCAAGACGTATCGCGTGGGAGAAGTGGAAGTCCACGCGCTGCGCGGCGTCGATCTTAAAATCGATGCCGGCGAGTTCGTGGCCATCGTCGGCCCCAGTGGATCCGGCAAATCCACGCTGTTCCATATCCTGGGGGGCCTGACGCCGCCCACTTCAGGCACGGTGCTGATCGACGGGCGCGACCTGATCAAGATGAGCGAAGCGGATCGCACCTTACTCCGCAAGACCACGGTCGGTTTCGTGTTCCAGAAATATAACTTGCTGCCGACGCTGACCGGCGCGGACAACATAGAAATCGCGCGCGACATCGCGGGTAAGAAAGGGCATGAGCCCGATCCCCAATTTGAAGAAATCCTGAAACTGCTGGGCATCGCCAGCCGCCTGAAGCACAAACCCCGAGCGCTTTCGGGAGGCGAACAGCAGCGCATCGCGATCGCCCGGGCCTTGGTGAATCACCCGGCCCTGCTGTTGGCGGACGAACCGACGGGAAACCTGGACTCGGAAAACTCTACCGCGGTTCTGTCGATTCTGCAAGGTCTCAATAAGAACCTGGGCCAGACCATTCTCATGATCACGCACGATCCGGAAGCGGCTGCTTACGCCGACCGGACGGTGATCATGCGCGACGGCCGCGTCGTGTAGAGGGGAAGCGTGATGCGCGCCGCTCCCGTCCTGCTCGCCAGCGTGATCGCGTTCGCCGCCATCGAAGGAACCGTCTTTCATACAGGGTTATATCTCTGGATTCTGGATCCAAATGCCTCCACCGGCAGTCTGGAGACGATTCTTCGTAATGAGCGGGAGCGTCCGAAGAACGGCGCGCAGGTCTTGGGGGTCGGCGATTCCCGCATGCTCCTGCAGCCGCGCATCGCAAACCAGCGCACGCCGGAGACGGGCGATACGTTCGGGTCCATCGCTACCCCGGGCGCGTCACCGCGCTCCTGGTATTACCTGCTGCGCAGCACGGATCCAACCGCGCATCTCTATCGTGCGATCGTGGTGGCGGTCGAAAGCTATGACGACGCCGACACGTTGGAAAACGAAGCAGACCGGGCGGAAGATCTTACGTATGTCATCGCGCGCTTGCGCTTGACCGACCTATGGGAATTCAGCCGTTCGTACGAAGACCCTGGGCTGCAATGGAAGGCCGCCCGCGGAATTCTTTTTAAGGGGCTGGTTTACAAGCGTGATTTCGAGGATCTGCTGCTCCATCCTCACAGCCGCGTACTGCTCGCCAAACGGGCTCATCGCGATTCGTTTTGGTGGTATTACAATTTCGTCGGCTCCCCGGACACGCTTTCGGGCATCCATGTGGACTGGAAGACCAAGACCCTCACCGCGCCGCCGAATACCGATCCGGAGCTGGTTCAGAGGCTAAAGTCTCGTCTGCTGCTTCCGCTCCCGGCGGAAACCGGAGGCCAAAACCGCTATCTGAAATATTGGCTTGGCAAGATGTATGATCGCTATCGGGATTCGCCGACGCGTCTGATCTTCCTGCGGCTGCCGCGGGGAGGCTGGGTCCGCCCCGACCAGCCGCCTTACAATCCGCACAGCTCCGTGCGTGAGATGGCCGCGCATCCGAACGTTACGCTGATCGACGAACACTTCTTCGACTCCCTGGAAAGGCCGGAGCTGTTCAGTGATGAATTGCACCTGAACGGACCCGGCATGGACCTCTTCTCACGAATGCTCACGCAGGAAGTCGCTCGCATTCTGGGGCGGCCGCGCTAATCCTGCATGCTGTTCAACACTCCTCAGTTCTTCCTGTTCCTGGCGATTACGCTGGGGCTTTTCTACGCCTCGCCGAAGCCTCTGCGAAGGTGGATTCTGCTCCTGGCCAGCTACTTTTTCTACATGAGCTGGAACTGGCGATTCGCGCCCCTGCTGCTTTCGCTCACTGCGATCGACTTTGCGGCCGCCATCTGGATGGAGCGCGTAGAATCGCCGCGGCGCAGGAAAATGTTTCTGGTGCTGAGCCTGGCCGCCAATCTCGGATTCCTGGGATTCTTCAAGTACTACAACTTCCTGGCTGGCATGGTGGCTGAAGCGTTGCGCAAGGACCCGCATGCCTTCGCTCTTGCGATCGTGCTGCCCCTGGGGATCAGCTTCCACACCTTTCAAAGCATCTCTTACGTGGTGGATGTGTATCGCGGTGAGCAGACGGCCATCCGCGATCCTATCGATTACGCGCTGTTCATCGCGTTCTTTCCGCAACTGGTGGCCGGTCCCATTGTCCGGGCGCGCGAGTTCTTTGCGGATTATTTCCAGTGGGCTCCTCCGGTCAGCGAAGAGCGCCTGCGCGGCGTTCTATGGATCTTATTGGGACTGGCCAAGAAGATGGCGCTGGCCGATCAGTTCGCGCAGATCGCGGATTCATACTTTAAGAACCTGGCCGCGCACCCCGGCGCACCGGCAGCCTGGAGCGGCGTGGGCGCTTTCGCCATGCAGATCTTTTTCGATTTTTCCGGCTACACCGACATGGCCATCGGCATGGCGCTACTGCTGGGGTTCCACTTTCCCCTGAACTTCCGGCGGCCGTACCTGGCGTTCAGCATCACGGATTTCTGGCATCGCTGGCATATTTCGCTTTCACGCTGGCTGCGCGATTATCTCTACATCCCGCTGGGCGGCAACCGTCACGGATCGCTCGCCACCTACCGCAACCTGATGCTCACCATGCTGCTGGGCGGCCTGTGGCACGGCGCCAGCTGGAATTTTGTGATCTGGGGAGGCTATCACGGAGCGCTGCTCGGCCTGGAACGTGTTTTCGGACGCAAACATTTTCAGGGATCGCCGCACTGGCTGGCCTATCCGTTCCGGGCAGCGATTACGTTTGCGCTGGTCTGCATCGGATGGGTATTTTTTCGGGCGGCCACCTTCGGCGACAGCGTCTACGTGATCCAGCAGATGTTTTCCTGGCACGGCAAGGGGATCCTGATCCCAGCCTGGCTGGGCTGCGTGCTGGCTGCATCTCTGGCGATCGCGCTGTTCGAAGAAAAGTTCGAGTGGATCGAGCGCCTGGCGCATGGGCCGGCGTGGGCCTACGCCGCTGCAGCGGTGACGCTGCTTTTCATGGTGGAATTGATTGGGGTCACGGAGAAGGCTGTACCGTTCGTCTACTTCCAGTTCTAGCATGGAGCGGGTAAGGGAAAAGGGGACAGGTCCTAGGCTACTGATTCCTACAAGAATCCTCAACACCGCGACCTGTCCACTTTTTCCCCATCGACGTCACTTTTGTTCTTCAGTGAGATCAATCCACTTCTTGCCGACTTTTACGACGAAGCTCTTTTGTGGATAAACGACTTGAGTCCAACGTACACCGTTGATTTCCACTGCACCGGCTTTAATGAGGCGTTCAGCTTCGGTGCGTGAATCAACAAGTCCGGCGCCGAATAGCGCCTTCGCTACGTTAGTGCCGGTGGCAGTGAACGATTCTGGAGGAGTTATTTCCCTTTGAATGTCCGTAGGTCTGGCGCCCTGTTGGACCTCGCGTGCGAAATCTTCCTCCGCTTGCTTCGCGTCCGCGGCGGAATGGAAATCCGCGACAATGCGAGCCGCGAGTTCCTTCTTCACACCCATCGGCTCGCGTTTCTTGAGTGCCGCGATTTCCGGCAACGATAAATCTGTCAGCAGTTCCCAGTAGCGCCACATCAGGTCGTCGCTGATGCCCATCACTTTGCGGAACATCACCTTGGGCGGCTCGGTAATGCCGATGTAGTTGCCCTTGGACTTCGACATCTTGTCGACGCCGTCCGTTCCCACCAGCAGCGGCATGGTGCCCACGATCTGCGGCGGCTGGCCGAAATCGCGCTGCAGCTCTCGCCCGACCAGCAAGTTAAACCGTTGATCCGTGCCGCCGAGCTCGACGTCGCACTTGAGCGCGACCGAGTCGTAGCCCTGTGCCAGCGGATACAGCAGCTCATGCATCGAGATCGGCGTGCCTTCCTTGAGCCGCTTGGCGAAATCGTCGCGCTCCAGGATCCGCGCCACGGTGTATTTGGCGCTCAGCCGGATCAGGTCTTCCCACTTCATCGGCTCCAGCCACTCGCTGTTAAACCGCAATTCGGTTTTGTCGGGATCCAGGATCTTGAAGACCTGCGCCTTATAGGTTTCGGCGTTCCGATCGATCTGCTCGCGGGTCATCGGCGGGCGCGTGATATTGCGACCGGTGGGATCGCCGATCAGCCCGGTCATATCGCCGATCAGGAAGATCACCGTGTGCCCCATGTCCTGAAAATGTTTCATCTTGCGCAGCAGCACGGTGTGGCCGACATGCAGATCGGGCGCGGTGGGATCGAAACCGGCCTTGATGCGCAGAGGGCGGCCGAGCTTGAGCCGCTCGGCGAGATCCTCCTCGCGAATGATCTCGACGAAGCCTTTTTTCAGGTAGCTGAGTTGTTCGGATACGGGAAGCACTTCGTACCATTGTAGGTCGTAGGAATGTGTAGATTGGAAGTGTGCGGACTCTTATTCTCATGGCTACCCTGATAACCGCTGCGTCGGCCCAAACTCGCGGAGCGCAAGAAAAGACGGTTTATGACCGCTTCTTCGACGACTATTACTTTCCCTTCAACCCCACCACGGCCACGTCGGCGGGCATCCACAAATACGACGGAAAACTGGAGGATTACTCCAAGGCGGGCGTGGCAAAACACGTCGCCGTTCTCAAGAAATTCGAAAGCGAGTTTGAGAAACTGCCCGAGTCTCCCGACCGCGACCTGGTGCTGAGCAACATCCGGGCAGCGCTGCTGGAGCTCGAAACGGTGCGCGGCTGGGAGCGGAATCCGGACAACTATTCGAGCGGCATCACCAACAGCGCCTTCGTCGTCATGAGCCGGTCGTTCGCACCTCCGGAAGAGCGCCTGAAATCGCTCATGGAGCGCGAGCGCCTGATGCCCAAGGTGCTGGTCGAGGCTCGCGCGAACCTGAAAGATCCGCCGCGGATTTTCACGGAGGTCGCAATCGAACAGATGCCCGGTAACATCTCGTTCTTCGAGAATGATGTTCCGCTGGCGTTCCAAGCCGTGACCAATCCGAAACTCGTCGCCGACTTTCACGCGGCCAACAGCGCGGTCATCGCGTCGCTCAAGGATTACGAGCAGTGGATGATGAAGGATCTCTTGCCGCGCTCCCAGGGCGATTTCCGACTGGGCCCCAAGACATACGCGAAGAAGCTGCTGTACGAGGAGATGGTGGATATTCCGCTGGATCGTCTTCTGGCGATCGGCTACGACGATCTCAGAACCAACCAGAAGCGATTCGCCGAGACCGCCGCCCGCATCGATTCCCTGAAGACGCCCCAGCAGATCCTGGCGGAGCTGGAAAAGGATCATCCTCCCGCGGACAAGCTTCTGGATGCGTTTCGCGATAGCTTCGGCGGGTTAATCAAGTTCATCGAGGATCATAAGATCGTTACCATTCCGTCGTCGGTGCCACCGATTGTGGAGGAGACTCCGCCGTTCATGCGGGCGCTGACGTTCGCATCCATGGATACGCCGGGTCCCTACGAGACGGTGGCCAAGGAAGCGTTCTTCAACGTCACGCTGCCTGAGAAGGTTTGGCCGAAGGATCGCGTGGAGGATTTTATGGGGGCGTTCAATCGTGGCACGATCCTCAGCACCGCGATTCACGAGGCGTATCCGGGCCACTACGTGCAGTTCCTGTGGATGCAGCACGTCGATTCCAGGGTCCGCAAGCTGCTGGGCGCGAATTCCAACGCCGAAGGCTGGGCGCATTACTCGGAGCAGATGATGCTCGATGAAGGCTACGCCAACGGCGATCTCAAAATGCGCCTGGGTCAGTTGCAGGACGCGCTGCTGCGGGATGCCCGCTACATCGTGGGGATCGAGATGCATACCGGCAAGCGCACCTTCGACCAGGGGATCGAATTCTTCGAGAAGGAAGGCTACCAGACGCACGAGACCGCCGTGCGCGAAACCAAGCGCGGCACCTCCGACCCGACGTATCTTTATTACACTCTCGGCAAGCTCCAAATCCTCAAGCTTCGCGAGGATTACCGCAAGAAGATGGGCGCGGCGTTTTCGCTGGAGGAGTTCCACGACAGCTTTATGAAGCAGGGATTCCCGCCCATCAAGATCGTGCGCAAAGCATTGCTGGGAGACGATTCTCCGACGCTCTGACGGGCCGCGCGTGGCTTAGGCGAGCGGATCGGCGCGGCCGTATGCCCTCCGGCAGATGTCCTCAAGCTACTTGCCAAACGGCGTAGTAACGCGCCGGTGGGTCCGGGCGTCTGTACGGCGAAGGCACTACGATCATGAGAATCAGTCTGGCACTTCCGGTGGCCCTCGGTGTGTGCGCCGCCGCCCTCGGGGCATGGCGGTATGAGCATCTGAGCGCCGCGAAACAATACCGGACGGAGGCCGTGCAGCGCGGACGAATCCAATCCACCGTCTCCGTGACCGGCACGGTCAGCCCGCTGCTCACGGTGCAGTTAGGCAGTCAGGTTTCGGGCGTGGTGACAGCCCTCCACGCAGACTTCAACAGCCAGGTGCAAAAGGGGCAGCTCCTGGCCGAAATCGATCCTCTGCCGTTCCAGGAACGAGTGAACCAGGCTCAAGCCGCGCTGGACAGCGCCAAGGCGTCGCTGGCAGCGGCGAAGGCGACCGTGCAGAAGTCCGAGACCGATATCCTCACTGCAAGGGCCACGGCCGACAGCCAGAAGGCGCTGGAAGCGGAGGCCCTGGCCGGCGAGCGGGGAGCCAAGGTCACGGCCGACCGGCAACAGCGGCTGGCGGCCAGCGCGATTGTCTCGGATGACCAGTTCGAGAGCGCCAAGTCGACCTACGATGTCGCCGTCGCCGACCGGGAAGCGAGCGATGCGCAGGCCTACGTCGCGGAGACCACCATAGATGAGATGAAGGAAGCGCGCGATGCCGCCAAGGTCCAGGAAACGTCGGCCGAAGCCCAGGTCCGGCAAGCCGAGGGAAGCTTGGAACAGGCCAAGCTGGACCTGGAACACACCCGCATCACCTCGCCCATCGACGGCGTGGTGATCTCCCGCCAGGTGGATGCCGGCCAGACCGTGGCCGCCAGTTTCGCTTCGCCGCAGATGTTTCAGATCGCGCAGGATTTGACCAAGATGCAGGTGGATGCGGATATCGACGAATCGGATGTCGCGAAGGTGCACGTCGGCCAGATCGCGCAATTCGGCGTGGACGCGCTGCCCAACCGGACTTTTGACGCGAAGGTTCGCCAGGTGCGCGAGTCGGCCACCAATGTCCAGAACGTGATCACCTATGACGCGGTGATGGATGTCCCCAACCCGGATCTGGTGCTTCTGCCCGGCATGACCGCCAACATCCGGATTCCGGTCCAGGTGCGGGAGAATGTCCTGCGGGTTCCCAACAGCGCTCTGCGCTACAAGCCCGTCGACGATAAAGCGGGTCCTGTCGTCAAGCCTCTACAGCAGAGCCAACAGAAGGTGCAGCAGACTGTTTACGTGCTGAATAGCGCCGGGATACCGGAGTCGCGGAAAATTCAGACCGGAATTTCCGACGGCCTCTATACAGAGGTGGTGTCGGGCGACCTGCGAGAAGGAGACACTGTAGTTTTGCAGGAAGTGAAACCCAAGTAGCGGGATGGAGGCGAAGCGCATGCACGTGGGCGATCTGAACGCCCGCTCTCCCGCGTTAGACGGTGAGGTGATGTGATGCTTTCAACTTGGTCGGGCGAATCTTTCCCGAGGCCCACAGATCTCAGGGTTTGATCTTATACAGCCAGATTTTCCCGTCGCCACCTTCGACAACGTATCCTCCGGTTGGCGAGATCGCACACGGAATGGGTCTCCTATCCCGATAGAAACCGTCCAAGTCGAACCTGGTGCTGTAGGTTAAGAAATTGAGCTTCCACGAAACCACTTCTTTACCTCTCCTGTAATCCCAAACCCGTCGCCGGGCTGCCGTTTCGGCGAACGGGGAGAACAGACTCGGTTGTTTGTAGTCGTCCACAACAACGCGAATGGAATGGTCGGGAACGACCTTTTTCCCGCTGTCCACATCCCAACAGACTCTTCCGCAAATGGACTTCCCTTGGTCCGCAAACTGTCCGCGAGGCGCGTCTGGCCCCGACCAACTATGCAGAATCTTCTTCTCGAAGGGGTCTACGATCATTTGGGCTGTCCAGGGCGATCCAGCCACAATCTCCGAGATCAAAAGCAAACCTCGCTCTGGCGAAGCGTCTCCTATAAACCAACTGGCAGGTACTTCCCAGCTATCTTGCTCTTGGCAGTCCGCGTCGTAGATTCTTAAATGTGCAGGACCTCGCTGCCGAAAGTTGATCTTACCGTTGGGAGTGAGAGGCGCAATTCCCGGGAAGAGGGCAATTAAACTGCCCTTTCCGATGAAATGAGGCGCAATGGCACCCGGCGGTAAATCGCAGGCTTTTCGGTCTGCGAGATGGACGACGTGTTTTCCTGAATAAATGATCTGGCTATCTGGCGACCATCCGAAGAAATCATATCCGTCGTTCTTAAACTCCCCGAGAACCGTCTTCGGATCTTGTGCCCGGACGAGCTCTATGTCGCCCCCCACGAAGATTGCGATTTGCTCAGCATCGGGTGAAAATAATAGCTTCATCACCTTGTAAGATTGGTCGGCTCCAAGATGTTCGCCGCGCAGAGCTTCCTTCAAGTCGACTTCCCATACTTTCTCCAGGCTGGCAGCCCGCAGATTCGCCGGACACGCTGCCGCGAGGAGCGCAAACGAAAGACACGGAATGTGCGCCAGTCGAAGCATAGTTTTTTAAATCTTATGATTTAGCGGGGAATTGCCCATAACCGTGTCTTCGACATCAAGGGCAGTAGGGTAGGTTGGGGTGAGCAGCCCTACTGCGATTTCGCCATGAGCTTCTTCAGGAGTTCCGCGGTCGATTCGTGCACATCCTTGCGGCTGCCATCGAATCCTCCGCTACCGGCCCCTTGACCGAGAGCCTCATCGAGCGGCGTATTGCCGCGCTTATCCTTCGCTTCGAGGTTCGCGCCGTGATCGGCCAGGAACTGCACCACCTTGTCATAGCCCTTGAGAGCGGCGGCGTGGAGCGCGGTCTGTCCCTGTCCGTTCGCCGCGTTGATATCGACCCCTGCGTCCAGGCACAACTGGATGGCCTCGATCGCTTCCGCTTCCGTCTTGAAGCGGCCGGTGGTGTCTTCCTCTTTCGAGCCTAATCCCGCTGCGGCCATCAGCGGAGTGATTCCCGCCCGCGTGGCGAGCGCCGGATCCGCGCCCTTGGCCAGCAGCAGGCGCATGGAAGGCAGGTCGGCAGCTTTGGCGGCACGAAGCAAGGGCGTGGTGCCCGTGGTGAGCATGGTGTCGTCGCCGCGATCGAGCTTGGTGCGATACGGCTGCTGTTTCTTGAGTTGCGCGTTCACGTTCGCGCCTTTATCCAGCAGCAGCTTGATCAGATCCAAACTGGTCATCTGATTGTCGATCACCCGGGGCGACGGACGGTTCGAAACCGGCATGGTGTTGAAGTCGACCGCCGAAAACAGAGCCGTCCGGCCGGTTTCGTCGGCCAGATTCGGATCCGCGCCCTTGTTGAGCAGGAACGCAGCGGCGTCGTAGTGCCCGTTGATGATCGCGATCAGCACGGGGCTGATGCCGTCCGGATCGGTGGTATCGATTTTGGCTCCCGCATCGAGCAGAACCTGCTCACACTCGACGCATCCCTGGCGCGCGGCGAACAGCAGCGGGGTCAGGCCGCCCAGGGGCAGCCATTTGTCGCGAGGCTCAGCGGTCTTTTGCCGTTCCCAGTGATTCACGTCCGAAACGGCGTTGACATCCGCACCATGCGCGATCAGTTCCTTCACCATGGCGGGATGCTGGTCGTCCACGGCCCACATCAGCGCGGTTTGCCCGTGCCATTGCTCGCGAGCGTCCACTTTGGCGCCATGATCGAGCAGAACCTTGGCGGCTTCGACGACGCCCGTGCGCGCTACGGTCATCAGTGCCGTCTCGCCTTCGGTAGAGACCGCATTCGCGTCCGCGCCGGCTTTGAGCAGCCGTTCGATCATCGCGGGATCCGCGTTCTGGCATGCCAGATACAGCGGAGTGACGCCATAGCGATTCGCGACCTTGGGGTCGGCGCCCGCGGCCAGAAGCTTGTTCACCTTGGCCAGATCGTCCGCGCGAACGGCCCAGTGGAGTGGAGTGGTCCCGTCGGCTTCGGGAGCGTTAACCTCGGCGGCAAAACTGGAGACCGCGAGCAGAGCAAGCAATCCGGCAGTGCGCATGACGGCTCCTTACGCGGTTTCGATGACGCCCGTGCTGTCGCCCACGCTTTCGACCTCGACGCCGGCCTTGTGCAGCATGGTCAGCAGCACGTTGGTCATGGGCGTGTGATCGGGCTGCTTGATGTGATGGCCGCCCTTCATGGTGCCCGCTCCGCCGCCCAGCATCAGCGTGGGCAAGGGGAAATGGTTATGCGCGTTGCTGTTGCTCATGTTGCTGCCGTACAGGATCAGCGAATGATCCAGCAGCGAGCCGTCGCCGTCCTGGGTCGTGTTCAGCTTCTCCAGGAACTTGGTGAACAAGGTGAGATGATAATTCTGGATCTTCACCAGCTTCTCGATCTTGTCCGGCCGGTTCTGGTGGTGTGACGTGGCGTGATGGCCGTCGTGCACGCCGACCTGCGGATAGGTCCGGTTGCTGACCTCGCGCGCCATCATGAAGGTGAACACGCGGCTGATGTTGGCCTGATACGCGAGGGCGAGAAGATCGTACATGATCCCGACGTGCTCTTCGTAGGAGAACGGAATGCCCGCCGGCTGCTCCGGCAGCTTCATGTTGGGATCCACCTGCTCGCTGGCTTTCTGGATGCGCCGCTCGATTTCGCGAACGTTCTCCAGATACTCGCCGATCTTGAGGCGATCCTGGGGACCGACCTTCGCTTGCAGGCCGGTAGCTTCCTTCATCACCGCGTCGAGCACGCTGCGGTCGCCCTCGATCCGGGCCATCCGCTCTTCGGCGGTGCCGCCCGACCCGAACATCCGCTCGAACACTTTGCGCGGGTTGATCTCCATGGGCAGCGGCGTGGTGTGCGTCCGCCAGGAGAGCGTGTTCATGTAAATGCAGCCGTAATCGCGGTCGCAGGCGCCGATCAGCCCGGAATGGTCTTCAATCGCCAGCTCCATCGAGGGCAGGATGTTGTCTTGCCCGATGGCTTGCGCGGCGATCTGATCCGCGGTGATGCCCGCGTACGCATCGGTGCCTTGCGTGGGCTTGGGCCGGACGCCGCTGAGCCAGGTGGTCGGGCTGAGCGAATGGACCGCGGTCGAATCGGCCGCGCGATGTCCGCAGCCGCTGACGATGGTCAGCCGGTCGCGGAAGGGTTCCAGAGGCTTCAGTATCCGCGTGATCTCATAACCGGCGCCTTCGGTCGACGGAGTCCACTGGTCCATGATCGCGCCGTGCGGCACGTAGACGAATCCCAGGCGCGGCCAGGGCGCAGCGGCGGTTTTCCGGGTCAGAGTTTGCGCCGGAATCATGGAATCGAGCAGAGGGAGCGCCATGGTGACGCCCATTCCGCGTAGAAACGTGCGGCGGGGCAGGTGTTTCTTCGTGATCAACATGAGCGTTTGCCTCATCACAAGGCCATCTCCTTCGGAGAGACGTACGAGCACACTACCAACCGCATTATCTCACGTTTTCAAGGGCTTTGGGGCCTTCTGAGGGATTAGGCGCGAAACAGGAATCGGATCGCTGCGACGAACTATCCCATTTTGTTGGCTATTGTGCCCGCGCGGTGACGGTGGCTTCCTGCACCCGCCGCATCTGGAACGGCGTGCTCTTCACGATCCCTAGAACAATCGACGAGAACCTGTAGTCATTGCGCGAGGCGTCCCGGGCGATGCCACGGACCGTCGGCATATCGTAATACTCCAGGCCACGGCCCAGGCCGTAGGTCATCAGCTTTTCGGTGAGCGTCCGCACGAACTGCTCGGGGTGCCTCATGATCGCGTTGCGTAGCGCCACGGGACCGTCTACCTTCGTTCCGTCCGCGAGCTGGCCCGACGGATCCACCGGACTCCCTCCTGAACCCCCCGGTTCCTTGGTGCGCCACTGGCCGATGCCGTCGAAATTCTCCAGCGAAAATCCCAGCGGGTCCATCACCGCATGGCATCCCGCGCAGGGCGGATTCTTGCGATGCAGTTCCATCCGCGCGCGGACCGACATGGCTTGCGCGCCGTCGTTTTCCTTCAGCGGCGGAACATTGGGAGGCGGAGACGGAGGCGGCGTGCCGAAAATATTTTCAAGAATAAATTTGCCGCGCTTCACCGGCGAGGTCCGGTTGGCTTCCGATGTCACGGTCAAGATACTGCCCTGGCCGAGCAGCCCGCGCCGCTCTTCACCGACCTCACCCGTCAGCTTCACGCGCCGGAACTGGCTGCCATAGATGCCCGGGATGCCGTAATGCTTGGCCAGGCGCTCGTTGACGAAGGTGTAATCGGCATTCAGCAGATCCAGGACGCTGCGGTCCTCGCGCATGATGCTTCCGAAGAACAGCTCCGTTTCACTCCGGAAGGCCTGCCGCAGGTTGTCGTCGAAATTGGGAAATTCGTTGGGGTCCGGCTGCACGTTCGGCAAATTGCGCAGCATCAGCCACTGCCCGGCGAAATTCTTTACCAGCGCCTCGGAACGGTCGTCGGCCAGCATGCGCTTGACCTGCTGCTCCAGAACCGCCGGATCTCTCAGCTTCCCTTGCGAGGCCACCGTGATGAGCTGATCGTCGGGAATCGTGCTCCACAGGAAGAACGACAAGCGCGACGCCAGTTCCAGATCGCTGACGGGATGGATCGAACAGTCCCCTTTTGCGCAGGCTGCGCCTGCTAAGGGCGCCGCTTTCGCCGGATCGGTCTCCGTGCGGAACAGGAACTTCGGATCCGTCAGAATCAGGCGCAGGGCGTTCTGAATCCCGGCTTCGAAATTCTTGTCGTTACTTGATCTGTTGCGACCCGATTGATAGAAGCTGAGCAGCGTTTCCAGATCCGCCCCCGTCACCGGACGGCGATACGCCCGGCGCGCGAGGTTCGTCAGGATTTGGCGGGCGCACGGCAACTCGGCGGCCGCATTGGCCGGGTGACAGGAAAAGATACGGTGCCGGCTGGGCGTATCGCCTGAACCAGTGGGATGAAACGGCCCGGTGATCTGCATGCGGTCGATCAAGGGAATCCCGTTCATGTTCTGCAGATCGTGGTCGCGGGTGAACGGTTGCAGCGGCTCGTCGGATGGCGCGGAGTCGCGCCGCAGGAACGTCACCACAACCGTCCGAGGCCCGGCTTTGACCGGGATGCGCGTCCGCAGGCGCGCGTCGATGGTGTCCTTGGCGACGCCCAGGTTGGCGTCCGACATCTTGTTGTCTTCCTCGCCGCCCACCGGAGCCAGAAACACGCGCCGGCCGTCGATGCTGATTTCGAGCTGGTGCGGATACTCCAGACCCGTCAGGTAGCCGACGATGTTCTGCAGCAGAAAAACGCGGAAATCGTATTCGCCGTCCAGCGGAAAGTTGTAGTGAATGAGAATGCCGCCGCGCGTCCCCAGAGGCAGGCCCTCGATGTGATGTTCCTGGTCGAGATCGGGCGAGGCCTGAAACACCAGGCTGATGGGATTGATGGACGGATCGCCGACCGCCAGTGCGGAGATCTTGTCGGATGCGGAAAGGTACTGGTCCAGCAGCGAGGGCGAGAAGCGCAGCACGTCGGCGATGTTGTCGAACCCGTTGGCTTCGTCATCGGCGGGGAGGTACGACGTCGCGTCGATATCCAAGTCCAGAAGATCGTGGATCGCGTTGCCGTACTCGGTGCGATTCAACCGGTGTAACGTGGATCGGCCGGGTTCAGGGTGACTGGCGGCGGCTCGGTCGATCGAAGTTTCCAGCCAACCCGTGAACTTGGTGACCGTGGCGTCATCGGGACGCGGCATGCCCTGCGGCGGCATCATGCCTCCGTGCAGTTTTCGCAGAACTTTTTCCCAGGTTTCGGCGTTATCGGCGACCTTGTCCACGTTCATCGTATCCAGGGTCAGGCCCGCCGTTCTGAGACGCTGATTGTGGCAGGTGACGCAGTACTTGTCCAACATCGCCCGGGGCTCGGCGCCCGCCATAGCTCGCTGTTCCGTAGCCGGACTGGCTTGCTGGAACGCGAAGGCGGCGGTAAGTGCGGCAAGAATCCCGCCGGTTAAGAGCAATAAAGATCGCATCGTGGCAACCCGAACCTAATTCAAAGCATACACCGGGACGCTATTGTAGAACACATGGAGGAACATGGACGGGGTCTTCGCCTGGGTTGCCGCGCACGGCTATGGAGCGTTGTACCTGCTTCTGGCGCTGGGAGTTGTCGGACTCCCCATTCCCGATGAAACCCTGCTGGTCTTCACCGGCTACCTGATCTTCCGGGGCAGCCTGCATCCGGTGGGAGCCTTCGCGGCAGCCGTGGCGGGAGCCTGGACCGGTATCAGCGGGAGTTATTTGCTGGGGCGGACGCTGGGTGCCGGGGCGGTCCATCGCTATGGCAAGTACATCCACTTCACCGAAGACCGGCTGGCGTACGTGCATCGCTGGTTTGACCGGATCGGCCACTGGACGCTGGTGGCCGGCTACTACATCATCGGCGTGCGGCACTTCACCGCCGTCGTCGCCGGCATGTCGAAGCTCGAATATCCCACGTTCATCGCCTATGCGTGGACGGGCGGCGCCCTATGGGTCTCTACGTTCCTGACGCTGGGCTATTTTCTGGGAGAAAACTGGCGGCCCGTGGCCGAACTGGTGCAACACTATCTCGCCTACGCTTCGGCCGCGATCGTCACGGCCGCGGTGTTGTGGTACATCCTTTGGAAGAAACCGCGGAAGAGACCCGCTAGAACCAAGCCGTGATGGCGACGTTCACCAGGAACGCACACACGTAGGCCATGCCCGTCATATAGGTGAACTGGATGATCGGCCAGCGCCAGCCGCCGGTTTCCCGGCGCACGATGGCGATGGTCGACATGCACTGCATGGCGAAGGCGAAAAACACCAGCAAGGCAACGGCGCCACCCAGAGTTAGGTCCTGTTGCAGGGCCTGCTGCAAGCCCTCCGACTTGGCCGACGGGTTCTCGATCCCGTAAATGGTCCCCAGCGTGCCCACGATCACTTCCCGCGCCGCCAGCGAGGTGATCAGTCCAATACCGATCTTCCAGTTGAATCCCAGCGGCCGGATAACGGGTTCGACGACGTGCCCGATGGTTCCGACGATGCTTTGTCCGATCTCCGGAGGCTGGCCGTTGTGTACCGGAAGGTTCGCCAGAACCCAGATCACGATCGCCACCGCCAGGATGATTGTCCCCGCGCGGCGCAAGAAGACTTTCGAGCGGTCGATCAACCTCAAGGCAAGCCCTCGGAGAGTGGGCCAGCGGTACGGAGGCATCTCCAGGATGAACGAGGATCGCTTGCTCTTGAGGACGGTGGATTTGAGCAGCCGCGCCGTGAAAATCGCCGCGAGAAACCCGAGAACGTACAAGCCCAGCAGCACTGCCGCGCGCAGGCCGAGAATGGGGCCAAGCAACCGCCGATCCGGTATAAACGCGGCGATCACCAGCGTGTACACGGGCAGCCGGGCCGAGCAGGTCATGAACGGCGCGATCAGAATCGTGGCAATCCGGTCCCGCTTGTTCTCGATGGTGCGCGTCGCCATGATGGCCGGCACCGCGCAGGCGTAGGCGGAAAGCAGGGGAATGAAACTCTTGCCCTGCAGACCGAAGCGCGCCATGGTGCGGTCCGCGATCAGAGCGGCCCGGGCCAGATAGCCGGAATCCTCCAGGATTCCGATGAACAAAAACAGAATCAGGATTTGCGGCAGAAACACGACCACGCTGCCGACGCCATTGAATACTCCGTCGACCACCAGAGAGTGCAAGGTCGGGTTGGGAATCAGGGAACCGACCCACGCTCCTAACGCCGTGATGGCGGCTTGCAGCAGGTCCATCGCCGGCTTGGCCCAGAAAAAGATCGACTGGAACACCGCGACCACCACCGCCATGAAAATCAGCGGTCCCGCGACGGGGTGCAAGAATACGGCGTCTAAGCGCCGCGTCCAATGCGGCGGAGCGGGCGCCCGATACTTGCCCTTGGTTCCGACGTTGGCGGCCCAGGCCCGGCACTTGGGGATGTCCTGGATCACCGGCAACTGCATCAGCGGTGCGGCACGCGGCGCGGAATGCGTCGCTCCTGCCAGGAACTGGAAAACTTTGTCGAATCCCGTGCCTCGCGAAGCGCTCACCAGGGCCACCGGCGATCCCAGTTGCATGCTCAGCTCGGCGACATCCACGCCGCCTCCGCGGCTGGCCAGATCGTCGGCCATATTCAGGATCACCAGCGTCGGCAGCCCCAGGCTGAGCACCGGCGCGGCCAGCACCAGGTGGCGAGCCAGATTGGTCGAGTCGAGAATCAGCAGAACCGCGTCCGGCTTGGGCAGATCCTTCATCTGGCCGAGCAGAACGTCGTGCGTGACGCGCTCGTCTTCGGTGCGGGGTTCCAGGCTATAGACGCCGGGGAGATCGACGGCGAATACTTCGCGGCCGCCCTCCACCTTGACCTTGCCCATGCGATGTTCCACCGTCACGCCGGGGAAATTCGCCACTTTTTGGCGCAGGCCGGTGAGCCGGTTGAAAAGCGTCGACTTGCCGGAGTTGGGGGGACCCACAATTGCCACAATGTGCCGGCGGGTAGGTATCGCCGGCGGCGGGGGGAGGGTTGCGATCGAGCAACCGTGGCAATCGCTCATAAGCCTATATCACGATTCCTTTGCGGCGTTGTGCTTGCTGTTTTCGTGCCGCAGAATAAGATGCCGCGCGGTTTCGCGCCGCAGGGCAACCTCGGACCCGTCTACTCGAAACACCCGCGGATCGCCGCCCGGAGCGGAATGGCCCGGCGTAATCGCGTGCCCGGGCAGAAACCCGAGCTCCATCAGCCGCCGCGCGTCATCGTCCGGCAGGTCCAAACGGTCCAGGATTCCAGATTCCCCATGCTTCAGTTCCATGAGGTTGGTGGCCCCTGGGTTAGGGAGCGGGTTGTGTTTCGCGTGCCGAACCTTTTTGACAGCCGTTTGCATCTCGAACCAAGTATCTATCTGGAATGCCTGTAAAGTCAAACTCTTGGAGTACCAGGATTTGATAGCGACTTGCAACTGGTCCTGATCCACAGTCCCACTATACACTAAACCGGACCGAAGTAGTCCAGTATCCACCGATTTGGGTGATCCGACTGGCTAATGGCAAGAAATCGCGGGTGAGTGATTATGGTAAGGATGCACCTGGAGCTTCCCCGGCTGCTGGACCAGATCGTCCGCGAACTGCACGCAGCCGGCTATCGGGCCGTGGTGGTGGGCGGCGCGGTCCGGGATGCGCTGTTAATCCACGAGTTGGGCGGCGAACCCAAGGACTTCGATATTGAGGTCTACGGAATCGCCTACGACCGACTCGCCGGAATCCTGGCCCGGCACGGCCGCGTCGACCTGGTGGGCAAGAGCTTCGGCGTGGTCAAGCTGGTCGCTCGGGAAAACCAGGGCGGCCACGAATACGATTTCAGCGTTCCCCGCCGCGACAGCAAACTCGGCCTCAAGCATCGCGATTTTCAGACCACCTTTGACCCGGCGATCACACCGCGTGAGTCGGCCAGCCGCCGCGATTTCACCATCAACGCGATGGCTTACGATCCGGTGGCCGATGAGCTCCTCGATTTCTTCGGCGGCTTAGAGGATTTGAAGAATCGCGTACTTCGCGCCACCAGCGACGCCTTCGCCGAAGATCCGTTACGTGTGCTGCGCGGGATGCAGTTCGCGTGCCGCTTCGATCTGACGCTCGAGCCTGGGACCGCCGGCATGTGCCAGAGCATCGTGGATCACTACGCCACGATTGCCCGGGAACGCGTGGCGGACGAGTTCATGAAGTGGGCCGTGAAAAGCCCGCGTCCGGGCCGGATCGCGGCGTACCTGAAAGCCTCGGGCTGGGACGTTCATTTCCCCGAGATTGGACGCCTTGCCGGTGTACCGCAAGATCCCGGCTGGCACCCTGAGGGCGATGTCGGCACGCACACCATGTTCGTTGTGGATGCCGCGGCGCGGATAGCTTTTAGAGAAGACGCGCGCGAAAAGTTCGAGGGCGACGATCGAGCCGTTCTGATCTTCGCGGCGCTTTGTCACGATTTCGCCAAAGCCACCACCACCATGCAGCGCGAACGCGAAGGCAAGATGCGCTGGACTTCCTGGGGCCACGAAGCCGATGGCGGGCCGATGGCCAAAGCCTTCCTCGATCGCATCGGCATCAAGAGCGCGATCACGGATCGCGTGGTCCCCATGGTCGAAAATCATCTGGCGAGTTCGAGTATCGGCCGCGAAGCTACGCCACGCGCCGTTCGGCGGCTGGCCATGCGCCTGGCGCCCGCGACCATCACCGACCTGCTGCGCCTGATCGAAGCGGATTACTCCGGCCGGCCGCCGCTGCCAACCGGCCTGCCAGAGGGCGCGATCCGGATTCGGGAGATGGCCGAAGCGCAAGCCGTCGTTCACGGTCCACAGGCGCCGCTGATTCTTGGACGCCATGTGATGCCCTACTTTGACAGCCAGCCCGGGAAGCACATCGGCGAAGTGACGGCGGCTGCCTATGAGGCCCAGGCGGACGGGGCGTTCTCAAATCTGGAAGAAGCGCTCCAGTGGCTGGAACGTTACATGGCTCGTGAGAGCACAGGCTGAAGGCCTGTGCCACGTCACTTTTTCCGCTTGTTCAGCAGACCGTCGATCTCCCGGTTCCGTTCCTTCATGCGGGAATTCCGGCGATCGAGATGTTCATCCACTGGGCTATCCCGGACTGAGGCATCTTTCCTGGCAGGCTCAGCCTTCTTCTTCTGATCCTTCGTCTGTTGCTTGTTTTGATCCTGCTTCTGGGGCGGATTGAGTGCGAACACTGCCGGTATCGCGGCGCTCAGGCCAACGATAAGAGCGAACCTGGCAGAACGTAGCATGTTGGTTCACCTCTACATGTCGGATGATCGTGCCCAAAGCTTTGTTTCAACTTATGGCTAAGGCCCGCTAAGCTAGTACTATGCGAGGGATTGTCCTGACCTTCCTGTGCGCCGCGGCCTTTTGCGTAGGCCAGAAGCAGCCGTTCACTGTGGATACGATGCTGAAGCTTGCGCGGATTAGCGAGCCGGTACTTTCTCCCGACGGTACTCTGGTCGCCTTCACCGTGCAGAGGGTGGATCTCGATCAGAACACGAAACCCTCACAGATCTACGTGGAGCCGGTACAAGGCGGCGCGCCGCGTCAGCTCACCCATGAAGGAAGCAAAGACGGAAACACGAACCAGCGCCCGCGCTGGTCGCCCGATTCCAAGGAGATTTACTTCGTCTCGGATCGCGGCGGATCTTCCCAAGTGTGGGCGATGAACGCCGATGGGTCGAACGCGCGCCAGATCACCCGGTTTGCGGCCGAGGCTGACGGCATCCTGGTTTCGCCCGACGGCAAGAAGATCGTGTTCCTTTCGAGCGTCTACCCCGATTGCGGCGCGGACGACCTCTGCAACCAGGAGAAGATCGACGAAGAATCGAAGAACAAGGTCAAGGCTCGCATCTACACTACGCTGCTGTTCCGTCACTGGAACCAATGGCAGGGAGCGCGGCGCCGGCACCTGATGGTGGTCGATTCGGATGGCTCCGATCTGAAAGAACTGACGCCCGGGCCGAAGGACGTTCCTCCGTTCTCGCTCGGCGGCCAGGACGATTACACGATTTCGCCCGATTCGAACGAAGTGGCGTTCGCCATGAACGTGGATCCGGTTCCGGCCACCAGCACCAATTCCGATATCTACGTGGTGCCGATCGGCGGCGGCGATGTGAAGAAAATCACCACCGGTCCTGGCGCGGACAATACGCCGCTGTATTCGCCGGATGGAAAGCTTCTCGCGTTCCGGTCGCAGGCGCGCGCAGGCTATGAAAGCGACCGCTGGCGTCTCATGGTACTCGACCGCGCCAGCGGCCGCGCCACGAGCCTCACGGAAAATCTGGACCGCTGGGTGGGAAGCGTCACCTGGTCGCCCGACTCCACGCGGTTATTCTTCACCGTGGAGGATCGCGGCCGGACGGGCCTGCAAATGATCCAGGCGTCGGGCGGCGGCTCGCGCAACATCATCGCGGGCGCATCCAGCTTGGATGACGTTCAGTTCACCTCCGACGGCCGCACCATGATTTACACCGAGGAGAGCGGATCGCGTCCTTCGGAGATTTTTCGCGCGACCTCCAACGGCGGGACCGGCGTGGCGCTCACGCATTTGAACGATGCCGTGCTGGCGAATGCCGCGCTCACGCCGCTCGAAGAGATGTATGCCGACAGCTCGGACAAGACCCGCGTGCACGCCTTTATCGTGAAGCCGCCCGATTTCTCGCCTACAAAGAAGTATCCGGTGCTGCTCCTGATTCACGGCGGACCGCAGGGTTCGTGGGGAGAATCGTGGACCTACCGCTGGAATGCCCAGGTGTTCGCCGGCGCCGGATACGTAGTCGTGATGCCGAATCCGCGCGGTTCCACCGGCTACGGCCAGAAATACATCGAGGAAATCAGCGGCGACTGGGGTGGCAAGGCCTACGATGACATCATGGCCGTGGCGGATAGCGTCGCGGCGCTCCCCTACGTCGATCCCGCCCGCATGGCGGCGGCCGGCGGCTCGTATGGCGGCTACATGATTGACTGGATGCTTGGCCACACGGATCGCTTCAAGGCGTTCGTGACGCACGACGGAGTCTTCGATCTGCGCAGCATGGCGGCCGGGACCGAGGAGCTGTGGTTTGTCCAGTGGGAGTTCAAGGGCATGCCCTGGGACAACCCGGATTTGTACGCGAAGTGGTCTCCGAGTTACTTCGTCAAGGATTTCAAGACGCCTACGCTGGTGATCCACGGCGAGCAGGATTTCAGGGTTCCCGTGGGCCAGGGGATCCAGTTGTTCACCGCGCTCCAGTTGCAGAAAGTGCCTTCGAAGCTCCTGCTGTTTCCCGACGAAGGCCATTGGGTCCAGAAGCCGCAGAACACCGTGCTGTGGTATTCGCAGTTTCTGGACTGGATCGGCCAGTGGACCAAAGCGCCGCAGTAGTCTTCCTTGCTGTCCTGTTTCTGACAGGATGCAGTCAGTCACCTGAAGCGCGCATCCGCGCGACTCTGGCCTCGCAGGCTACCGGAGTGATTCACCTCCCGTCGGGCGAGATCAAAGTCTCCTCCGAACTGACGCTGGCTCCCGGCGCGCACGATCTGGAAATCGCGGGTAATGAAACCCGCTTGAAAGCCGCGGACAATTTCAAGGGCCGAGCCATCCTGGTCCTTGAGAACGTCGAGCGCGTTCATCTCCACGATTTCATGCTCGATGGCAATCGCGGCAAACTTGCCAAGCCGCTTGAAATGGCTCCGCCCGAGAACGCCTTCCGAGTCTGGTATCCCAATAACGGCATCCTGGCGAACAAGGTCGCCGGTCTCGAAATCGAGCGGTTGGAATTGAGCGACGTGGTCAATTTCCCGATCCTGGTCAGCCAGTCGAGTCACGTCCGCATCTCTGGCATCACGATCGATAGTTCGGGCTCGAAGAACGCGCGGGGCCGCAATAATCTGAGCGGCGGCATTCTTATCGAGGAAGGCACGTCGGATTTCGAAGTGCGCGACACCACGTTTCGTAACATCCTTGGTAACGCGCTGTGGACTCATTCTAATTTCCGCGCGCCCCGGCAGCAGGATGGCGTCTTCACGGGCAACAAGTTCGATACCATTGGCCGCGATGCGATTCAGGTAGGGCACGCGACGCGCGTCCGCGTGGAGGGAAACACCGGCGTCAACATCGGCTATCCCATCGATGTCATCGACGTCGAGAATCTGGGAACACCCGTGGCCATCGACACGGCGGGGAACGTCGACAACTCTACATACGCCCACAACGAATTTAAGGAAATCAACGGCCAGTGCATCGATCTGGACGGCTTCCACGATGGATTCGTGCAGCAGAACGTTTGCACCAACCGCAAGGGCGTAGAGGCCTATCCGGCCGGAGCCTTTGCGATAGCCATGAACAACACTCATCCCGATGCGCATTCCTCCAATATCGAGATCAGCGGGAACATCATCGAGGGATCGAAATTCGGCGGGCTCTTTCTGATGGGCCATGGGAATCGCGTCCTCGATAACTTGTTCATCGGCCTGAACCTCGCGCACGGCGACGAACCTGAGATGCTCGCGAGCGGCATTTATCTGAGCCGCGGCCTGGCTCGTTTGGAGGACACCACCGGCAACGTGGTTCGCGGGAACCGAATCTTCGGTTACAAGATGAAGACTCATTGCATTGTGTTTGGTCCCGGAGTTTCTAATAAAGCGAATACCCTAGAGAGCAACACTTGCTCCGACGAGCCGGCTCCCCGGTGACGTATCCTGATTCTTAATGTCGCTCGAGTTTCGGAATGTGGTCCTGGCGCCGCTAAGCGGCATCTCCGTGGTCGCTCCCGCCGGGGTCATCATCGGAGTGATTGGCGAAAAAGGCTCGGGCGTGACCGAGCTGCTGAAGCTTGCAGGCGGCGTCGCGCAGCCGGAGAGCGGAGAAGTTCGCGCCGGTCCCGAGCGCCGCTACGTCGCCCTGGGCGATTCGTTGAACCTCGCGCCGGCCGCGGTGATCGCGCTGGATCAGGCGCTCGCCACGCAGGACGCGGTGGTGCGCGCACGCACGCTCACCGGACTCGACCGGTTGCGTCGCGGCGGGGCGACCGTACTGCTCGCCTCGCACGAAGGCAGCCTGCTCGAACTGATGTGCGATGAAATCTGGTGGCTGGACGGCGGACACATCGCCGCCAAGGGCGATCCCAAAGAGACGCTGGCCAAGTATCGCAGGCATGTCGCCGAGCGCATCCGCGCTTGGGGTGAAACGCTTCCGCCGCGTCTGGCGCCTGTGTTCCGGCACGGCGACGGCCGGGCCGAGCTCATGTCTATTGAGACACTTGGTTCCGAAGGTAAGTCCACCATCGTTTGGAAGAGCGGCGAAGTGGCCACGGTCCGCGCCACCGTGCGCTACAACGCGGCCGTGGACGATCCCGTGATCGGCCTTCTGATCCGCACCCAGGTGGGCTTTGAAGTCTACGGCACCAATACGGAGCTGGAGCAGATCAAGTTGGGCCCGCGGGCGATCGGAGATATGGTCGCTGTGACATTTTCGTTCCTGTGCGACCTTTGCCCCCGCACCTACACGCTCACACTCGCCTCGCACGATCCCGACGGCACAGTTCACGATTGGCTCGATGACGCCATCGCCGTAACCGTGACGGACGAACGCCCCACGGCAGGCGTGGCGAATCTTCGCGCGAAGGTCACAGCGGAAAAAGCGGAATAGCCGGCTTATTTTCCTTCTAACAGGAACGTCGGCGCGAGCCCCGTGAGCGTCGAAAATCCCGGCGAGCCCGCGACGCTTAGCCAGCTCGACGCCCCGTGGACCTTGCCCAGGAAAGCATGCGGGTGGAGGTGCACCACCATGTCCTTCATAATCAGGCTGCCGTACTGCATGAGCGGAAACACCGCATGCGTCGGCTCCACGGCTTCCTGCACCACGAAGGGAGTCCGCATGGCCTGCCGCAGGGCTTTCTCCCACGCCGCGTCATCCACTTCGGCTCCTCGCACCGGATGCAGGTCGGTCGAATCGTCGTTGGGCTTGAGCACCAGCTTGGCGCGATGTTTCATGACGAACTCGGGCAGATCCACCGTGCGGCCGTTGTGGGTGGTCTTGGCCGCCTGTACCAGCCGGGTCCAGGGCACGAATTCCTTAATCGCGCGCTTCTCGGCGGCCGGAAACTTGCCGGTGATTTTCTCGTCGGTGAGCAGGTCGAAGATCGCGCGCTTGGAGCCGATATCGGCGCGGAAACTGTTCACCATGCACACGGCGTGCTCTTTGTAGGCCCGCACCAGGGGATGGTTGAGATCGAACCGCACCAGGAATTCCTGCACCCTGATGCGCCGGTACAGGATGTCGATATTGAAGTCGCCGTGCCGCAAAACGTTATTGCGGTATTCGAGCTGCTCCGGCGATACCATTTCCGTCGGATATCCTTCGCGCGCGAAGAATTCAGCCAGCAGCGCGTGATCGCTCGATGCGGCGGCGAAGGGCGCCTTGAATTCGACAATGGCGATATTCGGTTTCTTCTGTTTTCCGCCGAATTCCTTGTAGGCCTTGAGCAGACCGCTCAGCAGGTGCTTGGCGCCGCCCATTTTCTGGAGCTTGTATTTCTTGCGGAATTGTTTGACCGGCGGTGCTTCGTAGTACAGATCGGACAGCGCGTCTCCGTACAGAACTCCCGCGGGCGCTTCCGAATTGAAGCCGGTGAAGCGCAGCGAACCGTCGTGGATCGCGGCATCCAGCAGCGCTGTGATCCCGACACTGGAATATCCCGGGTCCACGGCCGCCAGCATCTTTTCCGCCGGCAATAGCTGTAGCCGCGCCAGCAGCGCGGGCGTGTCCAGGGCCAGCTTCTCCACGCGGGCGATCGCCGAGAGCAGCGTCTCGGACGCCCGCACCAGAGCGGCGTAGTCCTTCTGCGTAATCAAGTGCGGCCGTAGCACCGGCGACACGGGCCTTCCGTCCAGTTTTTCGGACTTGATGCGCTCTTGCAGCGCATGGGCCCATGCCAGGTCGATGTAGGGTTCGCTCTCGATGAGTTTGTGATACCGGGCGATTGCCTCGCTCGCCAGAGTCATCGTGTTTATCGACGTTTAGTATCGCACTGCGCAGCGCATTTGCAAAATACAGGAACGTCAATAGTATTACTTAAAGTACTGAGATGAAAGGACTTTTATATAAAACAAAATACTCTATCGTTGATTTGATTTGAGCACTTTCTTGTGCAGGCGGATGGACTGGGGCGTCACGTCCACCAGTTCGTCCTCGCGGATGAACTCGATGGCCTGCTCCCGGTTCAGCAGCCGCGGCGGAACCAGCCGGACGTCACTGGGTCTGCTCCAAAACGAGCTAGCCGTCGAAGAACTCATCAAGATTCAGGCGCTGGGACCGAAATTGTATTCCTTCGATCGCCAATCGTTTGCGTTGAAGGCTGTCCTTTGGCAAAGGAACTGCTGTGGCCGTTCGCTGAAAACTTCTCGACCGGCAAGACGACATTACAGCATACTGGTTCCCGGCTGGTGGCGCGGAAGCGGGCCATGCTGGAGAGCAACCCGCTTGATTTCGTTCGAATCGCGCGGGCGGCACGTAGCCGAGGGCCGAGTGCAGTCGTTTGTGGTTGTAGATCTTTTCGAGAAACTCGCGGATGGAAGCGCGAGCATCGGCCAGGTCGCGGTATTCGTTGCGCAGCACCTCTTCATACTTGAGGGTTTTCATGAACGACTCGCAGGCCGCGTTATCCCACGGATTGCCCTTGCGCGACATGCCGATGGCGATGCCGTTGGCCTTGAGCAGATCAGTGTAATCATGGCTGGCGTACTGGGAGCCGCGATCAGAGTGAGGGATCAACCCGGCTTCGACGACGCGGCGCGAGTAAGCGTCCAGGATCACGGCCAGGAACACAAACTCGTCGCGCAGCCGGATGTAGGTGCTATCGGCCCGCCACCGTTGATCCACGGCCGTCAGGATCCTATCCCGTGCTAGTGGGCTTCGGCATTTTGCTAAGCTTCTTCAGGGCTGGTTTCTCCTCTGCACCTCATCGAGTGCGTTTTACAGCTTAACCGCTGTCCAGGTGAGCCAGCCGTCTCATCCCATCTGTCCCCGAGTAACAGGTAGCAGTATTTCTTCGTCATGTATTTATGGCGAAGATGGAAGTCTTGCATCTGAGCCCGGCCCGACCGAGCGAGGCGAGTTGCAAAGTTATCTGCGCAAGCGGAACCTCACCCTTGCGGGCTCTGGTGCAGCCCCCGCTTCACTTCTCGCCGGCATGCCCGGGCTATCTCGCGAATCTTCTCGCGTTCGTTAAGCCGCCAGAGATCGCGCTAGTGCGAAGTTGGCAGGGCTGCGGGCTGGATCGCCACGGGCCGCCGGATGGTCCCGGAGTCGACGGTCACCCCGGTCCGTGAGACGGTCTGAAAATACAGATCCTCATCGCTGATCTCCACCGACAGGAACGAGCGGTCCTTGTCGTAACCCGCAGCCGTAAAATCCGTTTTCTTGAGGTTGTTAGGACGCAGCTCGCCTGAGGCGCCTTCGGTAAAGTAGTAGATCCCTTTTTGGGGCTTTACCCTCTCATACACGTGCTCGTGTCCCGCAAACACGACTTGAACGCCATATTTCAGGAAGAGCGGTTCCAGAACCGTACGCAGCTCCGTCGAGGAGCCGTGAAAAGCTCCCGATGAATACAGGGGATGATGAAAATAACAGATCTTCCAGTCCGTTGTTCTCGCATTGGCAAGTTCCTTCTCGAGCCACGCCAGCTGCTTAGGATCCATGTAATTGCTATCCAGAGCAAAAAACTGGACGTTGCCTTTCCGGAAGGAATAGTACTGCTGCCCACCCATGTTAAAGAGCTTGTAGAAGCGCTCATTCGTATCGTCATGGTTACCCAGGGCCGCGTAAAACTGCACTCCTGCATCCAGCAACGGTTTGTAGGGGATCTCGAACTTCTTCTGTAACTCCTCCGGACTCTTGCCTCCGTAAACGTTGTCGCCCAGCATGATCACAAAAGTGAAAGGAAACTTCTGGTGAAACTGCGACATGGTTTGGGCCACCTCATATTGCGGAGGTTTTCCCGTCCCCATGTCCCCGATCGCTACGAAGCGGACCGAGCCGGGCTTGATGGGAAGGGTGACGTCCTGAGCCCGTAACGACAGGGCCTGGCTGCTCCAGAGCATAACCAGGAGGAAGGTGAAGCGTCGCAGATGCCGCATATTTATCTTGTCCAGTGACGAAAGAACTTAAGGAAGGGCGCCAGGAATGAAATCGATGACCACTCTGGATTCCATGTCTTGCAAGATGAAGTCGTGACCATCGATACGGTAGGCAACTTCCGGCGGTAGCTGGGGAAGGCGGCGCAGCAAAGTCGGGGGAAGCGTGATCAACGGCCGGGACTCCGGATAATCGCCATTTACGGTTGGATGCCAGAGCGGTACGGGTTCTCCCCGGCGTATGGTCTTGCGGACGCGGGCCGCGTTGGGACCTCGAAATGTGCTTCGAATCACCCGCTGAAACTCCTCGCTGATTTCGGGAGTGAAGATGTCGCCCTGCTTGGCGTTCGCGCGCATCTCCCGGATCTTCTGCGCAAGCGCGCGCCGGCGCTCGACGATTTCTTTGCCATGTTTGGTCGTCCGCAGCCGCGGTACTGCCTTTTGCAGCTTTACGTACGCTTGCACACGTTGGGTGAAGTCACGGAAGGCCGGTGGCTCCGGGCTCACGGGCGGGACCTGCGGAGGGCGGGCTTCTGCAGGGATCCGCAGAACTCCAGCGAGCACGATTGAGAAAACAAGTGTTCGTAAGAATCGATCTGTTTTCATGGAAACATCCGTCAGAGGGCCTCTCGGGCCATTTCCTTGACCGCCTCTTTCACGGCCGTTTTAACGGCGTGCTTGACGGTTGCTTTCAGTTCCCCGTGGGCCACGGCTTCCTTGCCTGCTCTTGTGACGGCCTGCCGGATCGCCTTCTTCAGGGTCGTCTTTAACGGCGGCATCTCTTTAACCAGGGCCCGGGTTGCCTTTTCCGTCGTTTTAGGCTGGGCGGTCTCCGCGGCTGTTTTCACTGCGTCATGAGCTTCCTCGAAACCGGTGGATACCCAGTCCTTTTCGAAAGTGTCGAGCAACGTCTTCACGACCTTCGCGTCCCGGACAATGATGCCGATTTCGCGACGCAAATCCAACTCCGGTTGACGCAGGCTCTGACTGCCCACGAAAGCCTGGCGGCCGTCCCGGATAATGGTTCGCGTATGCAAACGCATGCTGGTGAGCGGCGAAACTGAAAGATTTGCGCTGCGGGCCGCCGTGCTGCCGATAATCTTGATGTCCAGACCTGCCTTGGCATGGTCTTCGAGGAGACGCAGAATTTGCCGGTCAGCGATCTTAGGATCGTAGATCAACAGTTGTTTCTTAGCCTGTTTAATAAATGCCGAGAGCTGCTTGCGGGCATTCGCGGGGCTAACGACAAAAGCGTTGAGACCTGCTTTATAGGTCTTTCGGTTGAGATCCGACTCGAATAGCTTCACCGCCTCCTGGACCACTTCGGCGCTCCTGGTGACGATGCCGAACCCGCGGCTATGGTCGATATCCATGTGGACAAAGTTGAACGACAGCAGGAACAGCGTCCGGCGATCGATGATCATCATCTTGCCGTGGTAACGAATCAAGTCATCCGCGGTGCGCCCCACGGTTATGCCAGCCTCGAGAAAACGCGTCTCCAAGGCGCGTAGTTTGGATTCGCCACCCCGGTTGGTGTGAGCGATCAACGCGCGTACGGCAACGCCTTGGCCGGAGGCGGCTTTCAAGGCCGTCTCAAGCTCCTTCCAATCCATGCGGAAGATCAGGATGTCAATGCTCTTCTTGGCGCTCTTGATCCCGGCAAGGAGAGGCGCGATGCCATCGTGCGGTTGGATCAATAGTTTCAGGGGTCGCCTCCACTTTCAAGAAAGCACGTGGCGGGCCAGTCGGCTGTCACCATGCGGCTGAAAATTCGCCCCTCCTCCGCAATTGCGGTTCCAGATCGCTGACCACCCGTGGTCATATGACCTTCTGAGGTCGCGCCCTATGGCGTGGCCTCTTCCCAGACGTTGCACGCGGAGGTCCGGAACGCAGGCTGAACGGTCGCCGACGTGCCTCTCTTTTGTTAGGAAAGATTTACCCTATGAAGGCCAAACTGTTTTACGCTTTATGCATTCTGAGCACCCTCGCTTTTTCCCTGCCGGCCAACGCGTATCAAGCGCCTGACGGCCAAGCTCCCGGCACCGCGGCTTTGTGGCACGACCGTGGCGACGCTGCGTCGCTCAATCTCCTCTATGGGGCCGGCGGCAAAGAGCACCGGCCTGTTGGGAAGTTCACGTTTGTCAAGGAAGACAAGCAAGGCACGGCTCCCAAGTTCGAAGTGGTAGACGAGCAAGGCGTCCACTGGAAAGCCAAGCTTGGGGAAGAGACCAAGTCTGAAACGGCCGCCAGTCGCCTGGTGTGGGCAGCAGGTTACTTTACCGATGAGGACTACTACCTGCCCGAGGTGCGTGTGGACAAGATGCCCAAGCTCTCCCGAGGCAGCGAGTTCGTCTCGGCGGACGGAATCGTCCGCGGTGTCAGGATGGAGCGCAGCTTGAAAGGGCAAAAGAAAACCGGCAACTGGAGCTGGTTCAAGAATCCCTTCACAGGAACAAAAGAGCTGAACGGCTTGAGAGTCATGATGGCGCTCATCAACAACTGGGATTTGAAGGAAATCAACAATGCCATCTACAGTGAGAAAGGTGAAGGCTCTCGCTACGTGGTCAGCGATCTGGGCGCGTCGTTTGGCGAAACCGGAAATACGGTTACTCGTTCCAAGAGCAATCCGGACGACTATAGCGAATCGAAGTTCATCCAAAAAGTGACCGCAAAGCACGTGGATTTTGTCTTGAGCAGCCGGCCACTGTTTATCACGGCCATTGATCTTCCCAACTATGCCTCCCGCACTCACATGCAAGACATCGTGAAGGATATTCCGGTGGCGGACGCTAAATGGCTGGGTAAGCTGCTCGAGCCACTCTCGGATGAGCAGATCCGCGATTGTTTTCGCGCCGCCGGTTATTCACCCGAGGACGTGGAGAGCAACGCCGCGATGGTCAAGGAGCGAATCAGAGCGTTGAATGTGTTCTAGCCGCAAAAGACAGGTGTACGTCTGTGGTCTGGTTGTCGCGCTTGCGGTATGTACTTCCGGTTGCGCGAACCGGGCGCCCCAGGACCAGGCTACCAGTTCGGCTGCGAGCACCAGCGCCCCAGCGAGCGCCCCTGTCCGGTCCGGGGGCTTGTGGCGCGACCCGGGTAAGATTGGGTCGCTCAACCTCTTCTATGGACCCGGCGGCAAAGAGCATCAGCCCTCTGGGAAGTTCACCTTCGTCAAGGAAGACAAGGAAGGCACCTCGCCCAAGTTCGACGTTGTAGACGATCGGGGCGTCCACTGGAAAGCAAAACTCGGGGAAGAGACCAAATCGGAAACGGCCGCTACGCGTCTGATGTGGGCCGCTGGTTACTTTACCGATGAAGACTACTACCTGTCCGAGCTACGGGTGGAAAAGATGCCCAAGCTCCACCGGGGTGGTCAGTTTGTCTCAAAAGGCGGTGTCCTCCACGGGGTCCGGCTGGAGCGGAAAGTGATTGGGCAGAAGAAAGCCGGAAACTGGAGCTGGTTCAAGAACCCCTACGTGGGAACCAAAGAGCTGGACGGTTTGAAGATCATGATGGCGCTCATGAACAATTGGGATCTGAAGGAGGTCAATAATGCCATCTATGACCAAGAGGGTGGAAAACCTCGCTACGTAATTAGCGACTTGGGTGCGACTTTTGGCCGCACGGGCAATCCCCTGGTCCGGTCCAAGGACAATCTTCGGGACTATCGTCGAACCAAGTTCATTCAGAAGGTAAAGCCTGAACAAGTGGACTTTTTCCTGAGCAGCCGTCCGTTCTTCCTTACCGCGATTGATGTCCCCAACTATGTCACCCGGACCAAAATGCAAGACGTCGCCAAACACATTCCGCGGACGCATGCCAAATGGCTGGGTCAGTTGCTCGGGCAGCTCTCGACGGAACAGATTCGGGATTGTTTTCGCGCAGGCGGGTACTCGCCGCGGGAAGCGGCAGGATACGCCAAGGTGGTCCAGGGACGGATCAAGGATTTGAATCGGCGGTAACAACCGGGGGCTTCTGGTCGGCTGGCGGTTCCGCAGTCCCTAGCTGCAGCCCATAAAGCTCGGAATAGAAGCCGCCGGCCGCCAGCAGCTCCGAATGGGTCCCGTGTTCGGTAATCTGAGAATCCTTCATCACGAAAATGACGTTCGCCTTCTGGATGGTTGCCAAATGGTGCGCGATGACGATACAGGTTTTGCCTTCCATCAGGCGGCCCAGCGCCTCGAAAACCGCTTGTTCCGACGCGGCATCCAGGCCTGAAGTGGGCTCATCCAGAAGGAGAATCGGCGTGTTCCGGATGACGGCCCGCGCGATGGCGATACGCTGACGCTGGCCTCCGGAAAGCGTTACTCCCCGTTCCCCCACCATCGTGTCGTACCCTTCCGGCATCTTCTCAATGAATTCATGGGCGTTGGCCAGCTCCGCGGCCCGGATAATTTCCGCGCGCTGGGCTTCCGGCCTGCCATACGCGATGTTCTGCCAAATAGGGACGTGGAACAGCACGGTATCCTGCAGCACAAAGCTCATCTGCTCACGCAGGGATTGAAGGGTGTACTGGCGAACGTCGGACCCATCTATTCTCACCTGGCCGGAGGTAGGATCGTAGAAGCGAGGAATGAGGCTGATGATGGTCGACTTCCCGGCTCCGCTGGGACCCACGATGGCGGCCACCTGTCCCGGCTCAATCTGAAAGCTCATTTCCTTCAAAATAGGACGATCCGGACTGTACCCGAAAGACACGCGATCGAATTCCATCTTGCCCTTGAATGGCGGTGCTCGGCGCGCCCGGGGCAGATCGCGCACATGGCTGACGACGTTCAGCACTTCCTGGATGCGTTCATAGCTTACCGCCGCCTTGGAAACCGTATCTCCCATCTTGGAGAGGTCCCGCATGGGCTTGTACATCTTGCCTAGGTAGGCCAAGAAGATAATCAGGTCCCCGACGGTGAGCTGGCCGGCCAGTGCCAGGCGGGCGCCGTATCCCAGAACCAAGCAGGTGCCCACTGCCGCCAACACCTCGACCATAGGAGACAGTTTGGCTTTGATGGAGCGGGCCTGCAGCGCGGTGTCCACGTTTTCCAGGCTTTGCTTTTCGAAGCGGTCTTGTTCGTAGTCCTCACGGGCGAAAGCCTTGACCACGCGGATGGAGGTGAACACTTCCTGGACGATGTTCGCCAGCTCGCCTTCTTTCTGGCGCATGGCGCGCGATGCTTTCTTGATCCGCTTGGTAAAGATCCATACGACTAGAAATAGCGCCGGGGCGATGGAGAGCGCGATCAGGGCAAATCGCCAGTTGTAATAAAACATCACGGCGACCATGCCTGCGAGCGTGAGCACATTGACCAGCATGCCGAGCAGCGCCGACGTGATGAAATCTTGAACCGCTTCGATATCACTGGTAACCCTGCTGATCAGGTCTCCCGTTCTTTTCTCATCGTGTTCCGCCAGCGACAAATGGTGGATATGTTGGTAGAGCGTACGGCGCAGATCGTGCATCACCCATTGGCCGACGCTGGTTGTAAGATACTTTTCGGTGTAAGAGCTGACCGCGCCTATGATGGCGATGATCGCCACTGCCAGTACTGCGAAGTTCAGCACCGCCAGCTTATTTTGGCCGAGATGGCTTACGATCCCGGCAAGCCACGGTGGCAGAGGTTTTGACTGGAGCACGTTGTCGACGATGATCTTCAACGGCCATGGATCCAGCAGATCGGTGATGGTTTCGCCGAGCACTGCTACGAGCGCCAGGCTCATGGCCTTCCAGTGGGGACGCAACAGCTCGACCATCTGCCGCCAGTTGGATTTTGCTGGCGGGCTCGGCGAATCGGAGATTTCTGGCATGGGACTTATTGACCTCGCGGCGGGTTGCCGCTACCGAAATCCGAACCAGCGCACCCGTTTGAAATCTATCACGATCCGGGCCTCGAAGCAGGAGTGACCCCAGCCGGCCGGGATACGACCAATACCGGCGATGATTCGCTCTACCTGCGATGCGAAAACCGCATCCTCACGGCGCGCCTTCATTCCCCACAACGCCGGCACCTTGGGGCGAACGGGGGACGGCCCGATCTACCAGTCTGTCGGCCGGTAATCCTTAAGAAATTGTCCCCACGTATGTTTCCCGGTGTTGAAGCCGGCGATGATGGGATCCAGAATACGCGCCGCGCCATCCACGATATCCAGGGGCGGGTGGAACCGCTGCTCGGCCGTTTTGCGCGCCGCGACTTCGGCCGGATCCTCATCCGTCACCCATCCGGTGTCCACGCTGTTCATGTGGATGCCATCGCCGTAATAGTCCGTCGCGGCGGTGCGCGTCATCATGTTTAGCGCTGCTTTGGCCATGTTGGTATGCGGATGGCGCGTCGTCTTCCAATTCCGATAAAACTGTCCCTCGACGGCCGACACGTTGACGATGTGCTTGTCGCGCTCCGGCGTCCGCATCATCAGGGATTTGAGGCGCGCGTTGATGATGAAGGGCGCGACCGCATTGATCAACTGGACCTCCAGCAATTCCACCGACGAGACCTCCGCCATCAGCAGACGCCACGAATTCCGCCCCCGTAAATCGACCTGCTGCAGATCCTGGTCCAGACGTCCTTCGGGAAAGAGATGCTTGGCTACCTGCAAATCCTCTGGCAGCAGCGGGATTTGAGACAGTTCGGCCGAAGGCGGTAATGCCTCCCGAAGCAGCAGCGCCGGCGTTTCCCCCAGCGCCGCCCTTTCGCCCTCCATCATGTGTTTGTAGAACTCCGGCGGGCGACGAACCGTCTGGCACGCATTGTTGATGATGAAATCCAGCCGCGGAAGAGTCGCTAGCAAATGCGAGCAAAGCGCTTCGACACTGGGCGTGTGGCGCAAATCCAGGCCGAAGATTTCCAGGCGATCCGCCCACTTGCCGAAATCCGGTTCCCGCGCGTAACGTTGCGCTGAATCCCGGGGGAAGCGAGTGGTCACGATGAGCCTGGCTCCCGCACGCAACAGCTTCAAGCCCGCCTGATAGCCGATCTTCACCCTGCCGCCCGTTAGCAGCGCCACCCGTCCTCGCAGATCGGCCAGCTCCGTGCGCTTATGGAAATTGAACTCCGCGCACGCCGGACACATCTGGTCGTAGAAATGGTGGATCGCCGAATAATGCTGCTTGCACACGTAGCAATGCGGCGAATCGGGCACTTCGGTGCTCGGTGGCTCACTATCGGGGGGAGGGAAGACGTTGGGCGTGGTGAACACCGGCTTCCGACGCAGCGTGCGAATCCCTGTATTTTCGAGCACGTCTCCGACACGCTGATTCCGTTCGCGCTCCGCGGCCTTCAGCATTTCGCGGCGCGCGAGTTTGTCGGGATTGTAAAGCTCCGCCGCGGCTCGCAGCAGGCGCTCCCGTTCTTCCGGCGGCAACTGGTTGAGAAGAGGCCGGTCGGCTGCGAGTTGCTCGATCAGTTGCGCGGCCGAGCGCAGGCGTTCGAGCAGCGACGGGCCGGCGGTCTCGAACGGCGGAAACGGATAATCTTTTTCTATTGAGGGCAAGTGGCTGTACTTACCCATTATCGCCCGTCAAAGTGCCAGCCCAACCGCTCTAAGCGCCCTTCTTCGTGAGTTCCTGGTAGACGACGTCCGTAAAGCTCGCGAATGCCGGGCCTCGGCCGCCTTTACCCTGAGCCGGAGGCGGGTCGCCCACGGCAGTCTTGATTTCCGCCAAAGATTTGCCCTGCTTCACCAGCGCCACAATCTTCGCCCGTTTGGCGGCCACGTCGGTCGCCTTCTTTTGAACCGCGGCTTTGGTCATGACATCTCCGTGCCCGGGAACGAACTGATCCGCATTGAGGGCGGCGACTCCCTTAGCGGTAGTGACCCAGCCCTCCGACGATCCGTGCTTCTCCAGATGGATCAGCGCGTCGGGTTGCGTGGTGATGATGTCTCCGGTGAACACGATCTTCTCGGCGGGCAGAAAGACCACCAGGTCGCCGCTGGTGTGCGCGGGCGCCCAATGCAGCACTTCCACTTTCACGCCATCGATCTTGAGATCCTCTTTGTTCTTCGAGATGGTCTGCGTCGGGAGATGCCCGGCGGGAGGCGCGCCACGACCACCGGCTGCCAGCGCCGCTTCCTGCTCCTTCTTATTATTCTCGTGGGCGATGATGGTGATGCCCGCTGGGAACGATGCCAGCCCGTTCACGTGGTCCCCATCGCTGTGGGTCAGAATCACGGTGGTGACCGGCTTGGGGGTGATTTTGGCGATAGCTTCCAGCAGCTCCTTGCCTTGCGCCGGGGTGGTCTTGGCATCCACGACAATCACGCCTTTTTCGCCGATGATGACGCCGCTGTTCCCGCCGCCGCCCTCGATCCAGTAGACGTTCGGCTTCAATTGGTGGACCATGAGCGGCGCTGGCGCGGGGCCCTGCGCGGACCCGATCGCGGCGAGCAGGCTCACGCTCAATACAGTGGCAAATCCGAAGGAAAAACCTTTTCGACGATGCATACGTGGCAGTCTCCTCTTCAAGAAAACTGTAGCATGCCCGGGACGCTACTCGGCTCGCAGCGCATCCAGAGGATCGACCCGGGTAGCCCGCCGAGCGGGAACATAGCTGGCCAGCGCCGCGGCCGCGATCAGGATCGCCGCGACACCTGCGTAAGTCACAGGATCAAGAGCCGCGACACCGAACAGCAATGACGACATAAGGCGCGTGAGCCCCGCAGCCGCGCCCAAGCCGATGATCGCGCCGATCCCGGCCAACAGCAGCCCTTGGCGCACGAACATTTGCCGGAGTCCCGCGGCCTGCGCGCCCAGCGCCATACGGATACCGATCTCACGCGTCCGCTGTGTCACGGCGTAGGCGATCACGCCGTAAATCCCCACGATGCCGAGTATCAGTGCCATGGCTCCTGCGATGGCCAGCATCACCAGCGTGAAGGATGTGCGGGCCATGGACTGGTCGTAGAGGTCCTGGAGTGTTCGCACCGCGAACACCGGCAAGTTGGAATTGACCGACCAGATCGCCTGCCGGGCCTCGGTCAGAAAGCTCTCCGTCGCCGCGCGCCTGGTGCGGACGACGAATGCGGCGAAGCGGATACTGGTAATACCCGAGGGCGCGTAGACGGAGTCCCTCAGGGCTGGCCAGTAGGCGAATGACGGAGGCTTCTTTTGAGCGCCATCGTCGTAGACGTCGCCGACCACACCTACGATCTCGCGCCATGGATCGGCATTGCCTTCCCGAATTCGTTTGCCCAGTGCGGCACTCGGGTCGCCCCACATTTCCCTGGCCAGATTTTCGGAAACCATCGCTACCTGGCGTTTTTGGTAGAGATCGGTCCAGGTAAAATCGCGTCCGGCGACCAGAGGGGTGCCGGTGGTTTTGAAGAATCCCGGGGTGACAGCTCGAATCCGACGGACAGGAGGGATCTGCCCAACGGAATAAGTCTTGTCTTCAGCGAAAAGAACGTCGTTGCTGCTGATCCCTTCCAGCGGAGCGTCGCTCGTTAACGCGACCGATGTCACTCCCGGAATCGCCGCCAGCTTATCCAGCATGGCATTCTGGATGCGCATTACCTGTTCGGGCTCTTTCACCTGCCCTTCGGAAACCAAAATGCGCATTAGTTGGAGTTCTTCGGGATGCGTGAATCCGGGCTGAACGTTCCGCAGAGCCTGAAACGTCCGAATCATCAGGCCGGAACCGATCAACAGCACCAGCGCCAAGGCCACCTGTACGACCACGAGCGTATTGCGAGCACGATGCCGCTCCCGGCTTTGACTCAACGTGCGGCCGCCCGCCCGCAAAGCCGTGGCCAGGTGAGGTCCCGCGTATTTCAGCACCGGAATCAGGCCGAACAGCAGGCCCGCGAACAACGACACTCCTAGCGTGAAACCGAGGACAATGGGATCGATTCCGATTTCGTTTAGACGAGGTAGCGTCGCGGGACCCTTCGCCACCAGGATTCGAACGGCTGTATACGCCAACCCCAAGCCCAGCGCGCCGCCCAGGACGCCCAGGATCAAGCTTTCGAGCAGCATCTCTCGCGCGATTCTTCCCCACCCGGCCCCGAGGGCTGCGCGAATGGCGAGCTCCTGCTGGCGGCCTTCGGCGCGCACCAGCAACAAATTCGCAACGTTCGCACAGGCGATCAACAGCACCAGCCCGATGGTGCCCATCAGCACCCACAGCACCGTGCCAATATCGCCTACGACTTGCTGCTTCAAGGGATGGAGATTGGGAGCGAGGCGCGCATTCTCAAACAAAGCGCGGTCGAATCCGGGCGGGGCGGGCCAAGCCTTGATCCAGATCCCCAGCATGCGTCCGATGTCCGCATTGGCCTGCTGCATGGTCACTCCGGGTTTCAGCCGTGCGATGCCTTGGTAGCTGAAATTCCCTAGAAACACCTTGTTGCGGTCGAATTGTTGCGGCAGGATCAGCTCCGCCTCGTTGTTCAGGAACCGGAAGTCCTGCGGCATGATCCCGATCACCGTGCGCGGCTTCGAATCGATATTGAGGGTGCGTCCGACCACGGACTTGTCTCCTCCAAAGGCTCGCTGCCAATACCCATACATCAGCATCACAGTGTCGGGCGCACCGGGCGTATCGTCGGCTTGGGAGAACCACCGTCCCACGGCCGGCTGCACTCCCACCGCTTGCAGCGTGCCGTAGGTGACCAACAGGGCCCGGAGTTCCTCCGGATCGCCCACGCCGGTGATCGTTCCTCCTCCCATCGACCAGAGCCCGAAGTCCTGAAAGGTCTGGTTCTCTTCACGATAGGTGAAGTACATCGAGGGCGAGCAGTTCAGGGTTCCACCGATGGACGGGATTCCGGGCGCCAGGTGCCGAACCTCCACTAAATTCTGGGCCTGGGGATAAGGCAGCGGCTTGATCAGCACCCCATTGATAACGCTAAAGATGGCCGTATTGGCGCCGATACCCAGCGCCAGCGTCACCAGCGCGATGGCCGTAAACGTCGGGGCCATCCCGAACCGGCGAAAGACGTGTTTCAGGACACTCATGGGATTTTTTGCCTCACCAAGCTAATTACGTTACGGAGCGAACTGAGAATGCAGAAGAAATAATCCTAAAGCCTCCTACGCGATCGACCGATGGTTTGTTCAGTGGATCGCCGCTTACATCACCGCGCTCTGGCCGACTTGGACGTAGAAGTCGTGCGGCTCAAGAAGAAGGACCAGAGCGTTGCCGGCCGACTCGAGGACATTTCAGAGTCGGGCATGTGCCTGATCCTGCCTTGCGAGCTTGCGCAAGAAGAGATCGTCAGACTCGAAGCGGCCGATTGCACGCTATTCGGCCACGTGGTTCACTGTTCGTGGCAGCGGAACGCATTCCGCACAGGCATCGAGGTCGAGCGAGTGTTGCTCGGTAACACGGACCTGGCCGAACTGCTGCGGACCGCGCTCCAGGACAACATGCCCTGGGCCACGTTATCTACCCGCTAGTGGTAGAATCAACTTCTCCCCCCACATCTGGAAACGAAGTATGGAACGTGCCGGTAGTCTTATTGGAAAACTGAAGCTGTCGCCGGAGATGGCCGATCCGGAAACGCGCGCGCGCGCAGCTTGGGCGCTGGCGGCGGGGAAGAAGATCGCCGCACACACGCTGGCCTCGGCGCTGGTGCGGGGCACTTTGGTGGTGGAAGTGGAAGACTTCGTGTGGCAGAAGCAACTCAACACCCTGCGGCATTTTCTGCTGCGCAATCTGAAAGAGGCGCTGGGCGGGGACCTGGTGACGGAGATCGATTTCCGGCCGATGCCTCCCCGGCGAAAACCGCAGCGAGCGGAATCTGCGCGGCGCCCCGACTCCAACGGAATTCAAGATCCGGTGATGGCCATGCTGTACCGCCAGTCGAAGAAGCAGGGGACCGCGTGAGAAAACGGGGACTGCCTCCGATTTCGATGAACGATTCCTGCGCCATCCGGATTAGCTCGCCGAAATCGGCTGGCTGTCCCCAGTTTTCGATACGAGGAGAGTCGTGAAGATCACCGAACAGGAAGTCCGGCGAGTCGCGGAACTGGCCAACCTTGCTTTGACCGAGGATGAAATCGTCCGCATGACTCAGGACATGGACGGCATTCTCACCCACATCGACAAGCTGAGTGAGCTCGATACCTCGAACGTGGAGCCTATGTCGCAGGTCCTGTACGATGCCGAGGAGACTGCGACCCTGCGCGAAGATATCGAGCGCAAGCCGCTGGGGAATGCGGACGCGCTGGCGAATGCTCCGATTTCAGGACAGGGATACTTCAAAGTGCCTTTGGTGATTGAAAAGTGAGTCCGACCATTGATTCCATTCGCACGGATCTTCTAGCCAGGAAACGCAGCGCCGAGGAGATCGCGCGCGAAGCGCTCAAATTCGCCGAGGCTGAAAATCCCAAGACGAATGCCTATCTGACGTTTGCGCCGGAAAGGGCGCTGGCCGCAGCGCGCGCCGTGGATCAAAAGATCGCCGCGGGTGAGGATCCAGGCGCTCTGGCGGGCGTGCCTATCGCCATTAAAGATGTGATTCTCACACGCGGGCTGCGGACCACGTGCGCGTCGCGGATGCTTGAAACCTATATTCCGCCCTACGACGCGACGGCGGTGATCCGCATCGAACAGGCTGGCGGCGTGATCATCGGCAAAACGAATTGCGACGAATTCGCCATGGGCTCGTCGAACGAGAATTCGGCGTTCGGACCGGTGCGGAACCCGGTGGCCCTGGACCGTGTGCCAGGTGGATCGTCCGGCGGATCGGCGGCAGTAGTGGCGCAGGGGACCGCGGTGCTATCGCTGGGATCGGATACCGGCGGGTCCATCCGGCAGCCGGCGTCGTTCTGCGGCGTGACGGGCGTGACGCCGACCTATGGCCGCGTATCGCGCTACGGGCTGACGGCGTTCGCCAGTTCGCTCGACCATATCGGGCCGTTTTCACGGACCGTTCGGGATTCCGCGCGATTGCTGCAAGTGATGGCGGGGCGCGACGAGATGGACGCGACCTCGGCGTTCGCGCCGGTGCCGGATTACGTCGCCGCGCTCGACGGAAACATTCGCGGGATGAAAATCGGCATCCCGAAGGAGTTTTTCGACGGCCTCGCGAGCGATACGGGAGACGTGATTCAGGCGGCGATCCAGACGCTCCAGAAACTGGGATGCGAGATCCGCGAGATCCGTCTGCCGCACACTCCCTACGCGGTGGGATGCTACTACATCATCTGTACAGCCGAAGCGAGCTCGAACCTTGCGCGCTATGACGGCGTGCGGTATACCAGAAGGTCCGCGGCCGCAGGCAGTTTACAAGAGATGTATCGCCAGACGCGCGACGAAGGGTTCGGAGCGGAGTGCAAGCGCCGCATCATGCTCGGGACCTACGTGCTGAGCTCCGGCTACTACGACGCGTACTATCTGAAAGCCCAGAAAGTGCGGGCTCTTGTTGCCCGCGACTACGCCGAGGCGTTCGAACAGGTGGATGCGATCGTGGGCCCTGTGTCGCCGTTCCCGGCGTTCAAGTTGGGCGAAAAAGTCGATGACCCGGCGGCGATGTATCTCTCCGATATCTATACCGTGACGGGCGATCTGGCGGGAATCCCTTGCATGAGTGTGCCGGGCGGCAAGACTCCGGACGGATTGCCGGTAGGATTGCAGATCCTGGCGAATCACTTCAACGAGACAGCGATGTTTCGTGTCGCGGACGCATTCGAGCGAGCCGCATGACCCCCGTGCGGTGATTACGCTCTGCATGCACCGCACAAATTGCGGTGAATATCGTGATTCCTGTCATAATTACCGCATAGACTGCGGTGAATAACCTGCGATGGAGTCCAACATCACCGATCAGGTGGGATCCTCGGAATTGCGCACGGGATAGAATTCAGTACGATGCCAAACGGAAAGAAGGGCGACGCGAGTAGTGCTGGCGTGTGCCGAAGGGCTCGACAACCAGACCGTGGCCCGCAAGCTACGCGCCGGGCTGATCCGGATGACCATCAGCCGGATTTGGCACGCGTTCGGCTTGACCGCATCGTAGCGATACCTTCAAGCTGCCCCCGGACCGGCAGCGGCTTGAGAAGGTGCGCGACATCGTAGGCCTGTATATCAACCCTCCGGAACACGCTCTGGTGTTGTGCGTTGCATGGGTTGGTAATGGCGGGAACAATACAGGTACATTCAAGCCGTTTTACCAAACAACCTCAGAATCGTGCCTGCACTACCGCCGAGGAGCCCTGGGCGTTCGTTAACGAAACAGACACCGAATTTAGAACTCCGGGTTGTCCTTGCCACTGGAAAGATTGAACTAACCCGAACTGACCACCGAACGTGTGCGAGTTAGCACTCTGAAACCAAATGTTGCTTGAGTCGCCCAATGGAACTATGATGTTGGCCGTTGAACCGGTGGCATCGCCAGAGAATTGAAATGTGCCCTGCGTTACCTGCCGTGTGGTGGCGAAGCCGGTGAGGTGGACGTCGAATCCAGAGGAAGTCTGGACGACCTGGACGTCTGCGATCCGCGGCGCTACTCGGTCCACTCGAATTGTACGAGACGATGCAGGGGGAGTGATGTCGGTTCCGTTCGATTCGAGGTTCAGATCTAACTCAATGCTTCCCGCGACCGTGCCGGATTGAAATGCAGCCACTGGAGCGGACCAGGTTACCTGGGTTGAGTTAGGAGGGACCGTGAACGTCAATTGGCGTCCTCCCGCAGCGAACTGAACCGCCGGATCATCCGCTCCAACGTCGGGATCCGGTGTGAATACCAGAGTGAGCGTGCCATCTATAGCAGCTGGATAGCCTGAATCCAACTGCAATGCGAAGGTCGGCTGCTGTGCGGGATCTACGATGTCCGGGAGGCCGGTAATCGTAATTGTGGGAGGCTTACCGGCAAGTATCGCCAATGTCACGATCTGGCGGACGACGCTATTGTCTTGATCCGTAACCTGGACCGTGAATGAGAATGTTCCGGCCGCGCCCGGAAGGCCAGCAAGCACGCCCACCGCGTCGAGTGAAATACTGCTGGGGGCGCCCGCGGTCGTGATCGACCACGAATAGGGCGCCCGTCCGCCAACTGCGGTGAGAGTTTGGCTATACGCAGTCCCCACGACTCCACTGGGGAGCGATGAGGAAGACGTTATGGTCAGCGCTGGTGGATTGACCTGGATGGAACATAGCCGAGTTGTGCTTTTCGCAGTAGCATCGTCCACACGCAAGACGTAGGCAAATAACCCAGATTGGAGCGGCGTGCCGGTAATAACGGCTTGTTCGGAGCTCAAGGCCAGGCCTGGAGGAAGCGCGCCGCTGTCGACTTTCCACTGATACGGAAGGTTTCCGCCGACGGCGTTCAATAACGCGGAATAGCTTAGACCGATCACGGCGGCGGGACTAGGGCAATCCGGAATTGTGAGTCCCTGAGCGATGATGATGGACAGATCCTTGGTGGCTTGCCCGCCCATCCCATCGATAACTTTAGCTGTGAACGCGAACGTACCCACGACGAGAGGGGTGCCTGTAAGATGACCGCTGGTGGGATGAAGCGAGAGACCAGGAGGAAGGGCCCCCGCCGTGGTCGCCCAGATGAAGGGCGGAACGCCTCCGCTGACAACGATTGCATCAGAGTAGCTCGAACTGCTGCTTCCGGTACTAAACGAAGCAGTGGATATCGCCACAGCGGCTTTCACATCCATGGAGCATTGGCGTGCCGCTTCGTGGTTTGTATTGTCCCGGACGTCTGCCGTGAATTGGATGGAGCCAGGTTGTAGCGGCGTGCCCGAAATTACTCCGGAACCCGGATCGATGGTAAGCCCTGGCGGAAGACTGCCGGCGGACACGCTCCAGGTATATGGCGGCGAGCCTCCTGCGGCGAGCACGGGAGAGTCGAACACCAGACCTACTTCACTGACGGTGCCGGAACAGCTGATCACACTAAGGCCCGACACTACTTTTAGGGAAAGCGCGTGCTGCACGCTGGCGCCATTGCCGTCGGTAACGCTGACCGTGAAACTGAAGGAGCCAACCGGTATCGCGACTCCGGAAATCGTACCAGCGGAGCTGAGTGCGAGTCCGGTGGGCAAATTGCCCGAAACGATCGACCAGGTATAGGGCGATTTCCCTCCGCTAGCCGACAGACTCTGGGCATACGGCGAAGATTGGGGAGCGTCAGGCAGAACAACGGTTCCGATGACCAGACTCGAGGTGACAGCCAACTGGCAGTCTCGCGTGGACGTGTTGCCGCCTCGGTCCGTGATTAGAAGAGTGTAAGGATAGGTGCCGCTGTCGGTAGGGATACCGCTGAGGCCGCCAGATGAACCGTTGAACAGGACTCCAGCGGGCAATGTCCCGGAAGCTAAGGTCCAGATATACGGCTGCTGTCCTCCGGTAGCCACAGCCGTCGATGCATATGATTGACCTTGAGTAGCATTGGAAACGGGACACGTGCTTATTCCAAGCGAAGTGGTACTGACAAGCGTGAAGGTTCGCTGATCCGATGCCGTGGCGCTGTCTGTGACACGCGCCGTGAAAGAAAAGTCACCCTGACTGGTCGGTGTACCGCTGATCGAACCAGAAGGTGACAACGTCAAGCCGGGCGGTAAGCCGCCAGACACGAGCGACCACAGATACGGCGGGTCTCCGCCGGCCGCACTCAACTGTTGAGCTGCGGGGACGCCTGTTTTGAGCGACGTGAGGGAACTGGTGACAATCGTGAGCGCTGCGCTCACTTGGATGGCGAAGTTTTTCGTCGCGGTTGTTCCAGCGGAATCTGATAGGCGCACCGAGAACTGGAAGGTGCCGGAAGTCGTCGGCGTGCCGTTTACCTGGCCCCCGTTTAGGCTCAATCCGGCAGGTAAGGAGCCGCCCGAAACGGTCCATGTATAAGGGGGTTGGCCTCCGGCAGCCGACAACGCTTGCGCATAGGGACTCCCGATCACGCTGTTCGCGAAGGAAACTGTGCTGATTGTTAGCGGAGCCGCTGGCACGCTGATGACCACCGTACAGTTCGAAATACTGGTTGCCGAGTTTTGATCGGACACCTTGATCCCGAAATTGAAAGTCCCCGCAGCTGACGGCGAACCCGAGATTTGGCCAGACACTGGGTTCAGCGTTAGTCCTGTGGGAAGTTGACCGATCGAGAGGGTCCACGCATAGGGAGGCGTGCCGCCGGAGGCGCTGAGCGTGGCACTGTAGGCTTGTCCCACAATACCGGTAACCATAGGGCAAGCCCCTAAGGCCAAAGCAGGGGCGATGGGCATCGCCAGAGTCGCGGTGCTGCTGCCAGCCGCGGAATCGGAAACCGTCACTGAGAATGAGGCAGTGGATGCGGAGGTTGGTGTTCCTGAGATACGGCCCGAGCTGTTGAGGGTCAAACCACGCGGCAGCGCCCCCGAAGTCAGTGACCACGTATAAGAACCTGTGCCGCCGCTGGCTTGCAATGTCTGCGAATACGGAATCCCGGCTTCGCCACTTAACAGGGAAGTGGTCGTGATGGTGACAGGAGCCGCCGCGATATTTATCGACAGAGCGCGGGTAGCCGATCCTGAACTCGTATCATTCACTTTGACCGTGAAACTTGAGTTTCCCGAGGTCGTGGGCGTGCCGGTAATCTGGCCAGAAGTGCCCAGGCTCAATCCCGCGGACAGCGAGCCGGAACTGATCGACCATGTGTAGCCTCCCGTGCCGCCGGTCGCCAGCAGGGTCTGGGCATAGGACGCCCCGACTTGCCCGTTAGGCAGGGAAGCCGTCGTGATGTTCACCGGTGCGGGTGACACGGCAATGCTGAGAGCGCGAGTGGTGGTAGCTGAGTTCGCATCCACAACCTTCACGGTGAAGTTCGCCGTACCGGCCGCGGAAGGAGTTCCGCTGATCTGCGCGGGCGATAAATTCAATCCGGATGGCAGGGCTCCGGCTGAAATCGACCAGGTATAGGGAGCCGTACCTCCGCTGGTCCGCAATGTCTGCGAGTAGGCTATCGACACTTGGCCAGCCGGCAAGCTGCCGGTTGATATGGTCAGTGCGGGTGCGACGATCAGACGAAGGGCCTGAGTGTCAGGATCGCCACCTCTGCCGGAACCGGTCACCTTGACGGTGAAATTGAACGTGCCGGAGGAGGTTGGCGATCCGCTGATGGTCCCGGCGTTCGACAACGAGAGTCCCGCCGGCAGACTTCCTTCAGATGTGCTCCAGGTGTAAGGCTCTCCGCCTCCTATGGCGCTCAAAGAGGCTGAATAGGGCTGCCCCACGGTTCCCCCTGGAAGCGACGTAGTCGTGATTCGCGTCTCTCCGCTTAGAATCGCCGCGAAACTCGGGACAAACAGAAACGCGATTAAAAAGGATCTAACTCCGGACCCGATCATTGGGATTCACTGGTTACTGGAGCTATTGGGACAAAGTACAACCGCGGATCCCGTGAGAGGTCTAGAATCCAGAGCAGGCCACTGGCTGGATCGGTGATTTGGTAGACCAAGTTGCTCAAGGGTCCCGCTCGATCGGGGGAACACGCGCATGGCACGAAAATGGGGTTCGTCCCATTCTTGTCCAGCAGCGCCACCAGATTATTCTCCGCGCTGCCCAGCACAATCCGTTGGCCGTCCAAGCTGGCTCGCGCCAAGCTGGGGGCAGGCAGGCGGTCATCCACAAATGTCCACTGGGAGGTCGCGCTTCCAGCTACGTCCTGCAGTACGGTGACAGAATTTGCGGCTCCATCGGCTATCAAGGCATCGTGCGATTCCGGGAGGAAGCTGAGGTCGGACGCCGCCTTCGCAGCTAGCAGCCGTGGTCCGATATCGCCACCGCTAAACACGAACACACCGCCTGCGGACGAAGTCTGCGCATCGTCGGGAACCGATACCAGTAAGATCGCACCATCGTCGCTGATGGCGAGCTTGGCAGGCGCGCCCGGCAGAGCCGACGTGTCGATCTCCTCGAGTCGATCCAGAGAGCTCGGTAAGCCCGTCAGAATCATTACGGAGGTGCCGTAGGTAAAGGCGGCCGCGTGACCCGCCGGGCTAACCGCGATCTTATCGGGCGCCGGCGGCAGAGCCGGTATCAACTGCGTGGCGAATCCCGTGAGTCCCAGGAGGACCAGATTTACGGACCCATCCCCGGCCACGACCAGAGCATAATCTTGGGCCGGCGAGAAAATCGCCTGGGCGGCGGGGAACCCTAGATCCAGATTCTCCCCGGCGATGGCAGATCCGGGGATCCCCCATATTCTCCGCAAAGCCTGCCCGTGTGGATCGTAGAAGTAACCCAAGGAAGGGCCCGAGAGCGCACCTTGGGCCGATGCTAAAGAGAACGGGGCTAAGAAGAGCAGATAGCGTAACCACAGCATTGGGCGGCCCTTCGTCATTGCGGAGGTCCGAAAGAGGACGAACCCGCTACCAAAGAAGTACTGGGTACTTGCGGTACTGCAGCCGGGCTGCCATGACCATGGGTGGCGGCCAAAACGCCGCCCGCTGTTGCGCCGGCCGCCAAAGCGATCCACAACAGCTTTTTTGACGACCGGGATTCCGAAGGAGACGCATTAATCTGTTTGATCACGCTGCTGACTACTTGAGAGTCGAATGAGGCGGTTACGTGTATCTCGAACGGGCCAGTTACTCCGTTGGCAACCAAGCCGCGACCCATGGCGCGGCCCTCAGAATCGGTCTGCGTCACCAGAATGCGCTCGGATCCAAAGGTTGCACCCGGACCGGTGGAGGGAGCTTGAAATGTAACAGAAGCCCCCGAAACAGGCAAATTCTTTTGGTTTCGCACCTCGATCACGGGGGCCCGCGCCGTGTGGGTCCGGACATTGTTGATGGCGCCCTGGCCCTCGATGATTCGGATATTCAAACCATCCTGGTCGGCCGCGATCACCGGTGACCCGACTACACAAATAACAATCCAAATGAAGCCCGCTTTTCGCGGGAGAGGCTCGATCTGCACATACAGAGGATTCTGATGCTGCCAAATCGTTTCGGCCAAGTCTCATATTTCTCGTTACGTTTCCCCATCCTGGGTATCTTCGTTGGTAGCGGAAGCAGAGCAGGTGACATTAGCCGAACCCAAAACGCAATTGCGGTGGCCGTGCGCACCCCTGGGCGGCGAAATCGAATGTGCTCCGAGAGTGCTTCATACCGTCTGCCTGGAGGCAGTCCTTGGACTGCGAAAACTGGCCAGAGGGGGCTTGGAAGTGGCCGGCGTTCTTTTTGGCGCGCGAGCCGACGGTTTGATTCGCGTATTGGCAGTTCGCCCGATCGAATGTGACCACCAATTCGGTCCTTCCTTTGTTCTTTCGGCCACAGACGAAGCAAGGCTGCAGGAGATGTTGGCCAATTTCAGATCCGATGCGCAACTTGCCTCGCTCGAGCTCCTGGGATGTTATTTCTCACATTCGCGGCACGCCGCGGCACTAACGGAGCGCGATATCGAACTGTGCAATCGATACTTTTCACAAGCGGGCCAGATCGCGCTGACTCTGATCCCCAGTTCCACCGGTGGCGTACAAGGGACTGTATTCGCGCGTGATGCTCACGGAACATTTGCTTATTGCCACGAATTCGAATACTCGGTCTTGAATAAAGTTCCGCGCGAAACGGTCAGGCTCCCACCGTCTCAAATCGACCGAAAACCGGCGAGCCCGGTAAAGGCCGCTGCGTCATCGCATCATGAAATCGTCCAATCCGAGCCGCGGCCTTCTGGTCCAGTGGCGCCTGCGTCACATAACCTGGCAGAATCGGAACCGCAACTGCCCGCGGGACCAGTTTCCGTAAGCCGCCCGTTGGCAAGTCGTTATGGCGCCTTCAAGGTGAGGAGCGGCCTGCTGGCGAGTTTCTTGATTTTGATCGTGTGCTGGCCAAGTCGCAGCATTCCGGCAAAGCAAGTGCTGCTGCGCTTTACCGATAGCGATCATAAGCTCATTGTTCACTGGGATGCCGATCGGGCCGCGGTTCGCGAAGCGACTCTGGGGATACTGGACATTCGTGACGGAGATCGAGAGCCGCAGCACGTCTCGATCGGAGCAGACCTTCTTCGGAGAGGATGGATTGGATATGAAAGGAAGTCTGAACTCGTTCGAATATCTTTCTCACTGGTGGGGCGCGGAACTACGGTCTCGGAGAGTGCGATCTACTTCGCGCCAGCGCACACAGACGCTACCCCTGCTCCGCCGGAGGCGAGGGCAGCGCAGATAGAGGCGAAGTTCCCGCAAACAATCGTCAAGGCACCGGCGATCGCGGATTCGATCGAACCGCCTGTTCGACAAACTCTGGAGCGGATCAGCCCTGAAAGCACGATTCCGGTGCCACGTAACCCGGACCGGAGAAAGCCGCCACGAACGTTTCACGCACCTCTTGAGCCAGTGGTGAGACTAGCCGGTCCGACGAATACCAAACTTGCCATCCTGCCAGATCCACCCGCCTTGCGTCTCGATGGTGGGACCCCGAGCCTTCCCCTTCAACATGCTCTAACTCTGTCGATTCCTGCGCCTCATCCCGCAGTACATGCGCCCGCATCCGGACGGCTGATCTGGACGGGACATTTGCCCAAGCATTCCATGCTATCCCTGTCCGCTCAGGGTGCCTCTTTGGGTTATCTGAATGGGTGGCTTCCTCCCGGTGCGGTACACATCGAGGTGAATCCGGCCGAATTGATCGACGGTGGAATGGTCATCTTTACAAAAGACCAGAGCTTACGCCCGGAGTCACCCAGTCTGTCGAACGGATGGAATACGGTGTTGTACAAGCTGGATGTCGCGCGCGCTTCTGAACTCGAAATTCTGGACCCGCCCGGACAAGCCAATGGCTGGAACCACCTGATGCTGCGCAACGGTATCCGATCTCTTTCCGTGATCGTGGTCGATTGGCGGACCGAGAAGAACTAGAGCAATCGAAGTGAACGTTTTTAGACACGCTTTGGCTGACCTTTTCCTGGCGGCGCACATGAGCGTGTGGGCCGGTGCGGGCTTTTTCACAGTCGAAGTTCTCAAATGGCGCGGCTTGGTGACCTATTAGGTGTTGTTCTTCGTTCACCTGGAAACGCGCCGGATCACCATCGCCAGAATCACGCGGCATCCGACTGGTGAGTGGATGGAGCAGATCGCCTGCAGCGCGACTCAGGAAACCTGGGGTTATCTGAATCCATGCCGATACGTTCTGCACGACCGGGGCAAAAAGTTCTGCGCATCGTTCCGGCCGGTGCTGACCGCGGCAGCCACCTGGATGCGCAGATGGTCCTGGACGTGCTCGCAGAGTGGCGGCTGGAGGATTTCGAGTTTCTGTTCATCGAGAATGTTGAGAATCGGGTTTGTCCGTCTTCCTACGACCTGGGAGGCCGTTGAGTGTGACTTAACGGCAGCCCATCGAAGCATCCAGACCGAGCGTCCGGGAATGCCGGTGTTCCAGATCTCAGCGAAAACGAGCCAGGGAATGGATCGTTGGCTGGAGGAACTCTGCTCATTCCGGAAAAGGCAATGATCGTTGACGATAAAGGGCTTCCCGTCGCGGTGGGAGATGTAGTCCCGGCGCTAACGGAGCGCCAGGAACACGAGGCGGAGTCCCGCACCGCGGTCACGGCATTAGTAGTACATGAAACCATCCGCAAGAATGGCGAGGAGGAACTGAACCGCCCTATATCCGCATTGGCGTGGTCTGGCCTGGCGGCGGGGCTTTCAATGGGATTCTCGTTTCTCATGCAGGCTTTGTTGCGGAGCTCTCTTCCGGACGCTGCTTGGCGGCCTCTAATCACGAACCTCGGATACCCTTTTGGATTTCTGATTGTGATTATCGGACGCCAACAACTGTTTACCGAGAATACACTCACCGCCATTATTCCTCTCCTGACGAGACGGAACTTTGCGACGTTCCTGTCGGTTCTCAAATTATGGGCCGTGGTGCTTACGGCAAACCTCATTGGAGCGCACATTTTCGCATGGGTCATGGGCAACACTTCTGCCGTGAAACCCGACGTTCAAGAGGCAATGAGGCAAATCGCGGTCGCAGCCGCCGACGTTTCGCCCGCGAGCGCGATTCTGCGCGGCATCTTTGCCGGCTGGCTCATCGCCACGGTCGTGTGGATGCTGGCTGCCACGGACTCCGGCCGAATCCCTATCATCGTAATTCTCACGTACCTGGTTGGGCTGGCCGGTCTGACCCATGTCGTGGTGGGATCCGTGGAAGTGTCCTTCTTGGTCGTCACCGGCGCCAAGAGCTGGGCGTCCTATCTGACGGGATATTTGGCTCCGACGCTCCTGGGCAACATCATTGGTGGAGTCTCGCTAGTCTCTTCCTTGAATCACGCCCAGGTGATCGCGGGAACAACCAGGACCAAGAAAAAGGTCCACGTCTGAAGCGCCGCAGATTTTAATCGGTCGGCCGCATGAAACGCATCGAACCGAATCCGGCTCTTTCCATAGGAGGTGAGTATGACGAAAGATCCGGTTTGTGGAATGGAAGTCGATGAGAAGAAAAGTCCGACTTCGACGTATGGCGGGAAGGCATTCGCTTTCTGCGGGAAGGACTGCAAGAAGACCTTTGATCAAGATCCCGAAAAATACGTGACCGCTGGCAAGCGAGAGAAAGTGGGGAAGGGCTAAAGAGAGTCCTCCCCAGGACCGGAGCGAGTGAATCTGGCGTATCGCGAGCGCCGGATCACGGTACTTCGCGGCCTAGCAGCCCGTGGCTGAAATGGTCATCGCGCAAACTGGGGACTGCCTTCGAATGTTCGCGCGCACAAGCTAAAGAAAACACGACTGCACCGTGCGCGGGAATTCGCTGGCCCGGGTTTGCCAGTGCGATCGTTTTCACCACGGGCTGCCAGCACTGCTAGCACTACCGCTCGGGTTGTTCGGCTCCTCGGAACGCCCCGAGAGGACCGGAACACTCAAAGGCTGGCTAAGGCCGACCATGAATTTGCTGCGTGAGATCCCGCGAGCCGGCAATGTGTTTCCAATGAACTACGCCTGTCTCACACCCGCCTCGCCCAGAATCGCGTGCGCGCGCAAAATGAGCGACCGGCAGTTGCAGTGTATTTCCGAGAGGAGACACACATGCCTGAGAAGGAGACCATAGAGCGCGCGCGGAAGGATGCCCGCCAAGGTAAATCTCGGTCCACGCAAGCAGGAGAATTTGTTCGCGATGGAATCGTCGGCATGGACCGAAAGCAGGATGCTTCCGTCCTTGATTCTGCCTTCGTAGCGCTTGGCTTCATATTCGGGAATACCCAATCCAACGAGTCCTCCGGTGATGCCGCCGACAGGGTGAGATGGAACCAGTACCCGGCACCTCGGGAGTCCGAAGATCAACAAAAGCCACTGGATTGTCTTCCACACGGAGTTCTAGAGAGTCCGGCTGCGGCGCGGTTTCTGTAGAAACAAAGCCAAGGAATAACGGGTGAGTGCGTGAATCTCCAGAGATTTGCGCGAGCGGCCAGTCTCAGGAAGCATAAGATTTGCGGTAGTGTTTACTCTGCGCGATGGGAAGAACTACCTGGCTGCGGGGAGCGCGGATGCAGGTTTTGCATTTGACTGGAATACTTACTCGTCGTGCACTACGCTTCAACAGCCAAAGTGTTGCTATCCTGCGAGGTTTTAAGTCGGCACGCCGCCTGCAAGAGACATGCAAGAACATGCGTCCCTTTAACGGGACGTTTTCAAAATCGATAGGAGGAAAGCATGAAACATTTCGCGTTGCTCTATTTGGGTGCCCTCACCGGCATATTGGTTTGCCTGGCCCCGCCTGCCTCGAAAGCCGATGAATACGACAAGAAGACAGTCGTTACCATCAGTCAGCCCACCGAGGTCCCGGGAACGGTCCTGGAGCCGGGAACCTACGTCATCAAGCTGCTGAATTCTTCTTCGAACCGGCACATTGCCGAAATCATGAATGAAAAGATGGACCATCTTTACGCACTCACGTTCACGGTCGCAGCCGAGCGTATCGAGCCCACAGGGAAACCCGTCCTGACTTTCTATGAAGGCAGTAACGGTCGTCCACCGGCAGTACGGAAGTGGTTCTGGCCGGGCGATACGATCGGACAGGAGTTCATATACCCGAAGGCTCAAGCGGCACGAATATCCGCGGCGACCAAGGAAAAGGTTCCGGAAGGAGAACTCCCGACAGTCGCGGAAAGTGGCCAGTCCCTTACGCCTGACCGCGACAAAGACCTATCGTCGGATAACGAGAAGCAGAGCCAAGAGACCCCGTCGCCACTTGTCGCACGAGCCGCGGAGCCTCCGGCGAACCCTGCGTCCACCACGATAATTGCGCAGAATGTTCCCCCTCCCGCTCAGAGTCAGCAAGTGGATCAAGCGGAGCGATCTGATTCGACCGCGACGTCTTCCAATACGGCGCAAGAACCCGCTGCAAATGATACATCTCGCGATACCTTGCCGCAGACCGCCAGCCCGCTTTATCTGATCGGTGCTACTGGCTTGGTTTCGCTGGGGTTGGCTCTCTTCCTGGGCTTCATCAGACGACAGCCGTCCGCGTAGGAGGAGGGCTATGCCGACAAAAGGAAACCGATCTGGTTCCAACGGGAAAAGCAAAGTACACAAGGTAATGAAGGAGTATAAGGAAGGCGCTCTCGCGTCGGGAAGTGGCCGGAAGGTCACCAGCCGCAAACAGGCCGTCGCCATCGCACTAAGCGAAGCGAGGAAATCAGGAGCGCACATTCCAAAGCCGTAGGTCCTTGGGGCGGCAGCGTTCCGTTCGCGTGCCGCCCCGAGTTGCAATTTAAGATTCCCTGAAACGGATCATTGCCCCAGGCCATCATCGAGGCTAGCCATGAATTCCACAGGCGTGGAGATACTGACGAATCCTGAACGCCACGCCCATATCGTGTATCCCTACACCGATGAAGGCCGGCTGTCGGATGCGGTGTGCCTGTTTGCCAGCTCCGGTCTGCGGAAAGGCGAGGCGGTTCTTCTCGTGCTTTCAGAGCGGCACTACGATCCCTTCCGGTTGCGTTTGGAGAACGGGGGGTTCAATTTAGCCGAGCTAGAAGAGTCAGGGCAACTGGTTTGTGAAAATGCCGCGAACCTTCTAGGCACATTTATGTTTGACGGGGTCCTCGACGAGCACAAGTTCAAAACCAAACTCGCCAGACTGATCGAGAAGGCCAAGCTGGGCAGCGGTCCACGGAAACATGGGCTGGTGCGTATCTTTGGCGAGATGGTAGACCTGATGTGGGGCTCCCATCCGACCGCGACCGCACGCCTGGAGGAATTATGGAACGAGGTGATCGAGATCCACTCCGTACCCCTGCTATGCGCCTACTCGCTCTCGGGCAAGCGGGAAACCCTGCCTCGGCAGCTTCTATCGTGCCACTCGCACGCAATTCCATAATGCGCGGCTAAACCGAGCAATTGGTAGCAGTACCCTTCATATCGTCCTTTTCTGATATCGCTTCGGGTTGGGTCCGGACGCGGTTATGCAGAGTCCGAAGGCTGATTCCCAGTATTTCCGCCGCCCGCGTTTTGTTGTTGTTTGTGTGCTGCAAAACCAGATCGATGTAGGCTTGCTCGACTTCGCTCAATTGCGGACCCACCCGAACGCGGATGGACCCTTCGTCCGCAGGCTGGGGATCGACCAGCGGACCACCATTGGGGATGCTTGGGTCCGGAGGCAGATGCCGGGCCAGGATCGAACCTTTGCCGGCGACGATCACAGCACGCTCGAGCATGTTCCGGAGCTGGCGCACATTTCCAGGCCAGGCCGCCGCTTGGAAGCTTTCGAGAACTTCCGCGTGCAAGCCGGAAATGTGGCAACCGTGCTTCTTATTGAGATCGGACAAAATCGCGTCGCAGATAGCGGGGATGTCTTCCCTCCTCTCCCGAAGGGGCGGTAGCTCGATATGAAAGACGTTCAGCCGGTAGAAAAGGTCCTCCCGCAAACGGTTTTCCTCGATGGCTCGCGCGGGAGGCCGGTTCGTCGCGGCGATGACTCGCACGTTAACGGGCGTTTCCGTCTTGCTACCCAAGCGCCGGACCTTACCATCTTCCAATACACGCAACAGCTTGGCCTGAGTTGCGATCGGCATGTCCGCGATTTCATCCAGGAGGACGGTTCCATTGTGCGCCTGCTCGAAGCAGCCCGCATGGCGCTCGACGGCTCCGGTGAAGGCGCCCTTCTCATGACCGAACAGCTCGCTTTCGATCAGTGTTTCAGGCATGGCTGCGCAATTGATTGCGATGAACGGACTGCCTGACCGGGAACTCAGACGATGCATCGCGCGTGCCACTAATTCTTTTCCGGTACCACTTTCGCCGGTAATGAGAACGGATGCCGACGTCGGGGCAACCTGACTGATGAGCGAGTATAACTGCCGCATCACAGGCGAACCGCCAACGATATCGCCGAGAATACCTTGATGGCTCAACTGGCGCTTCAGGACGTCAGTTTCGGTGATGAGTTGTTTCTGTGCGACGGCCCGTTCGAGCAGTGCTCGGAGAATACCCGGCTGAACCGGCTTTTCCAGGAACCAGAACGCTTTTAAATCGTGGATGACGGAAATCCCCTGTTCGATACCGCCGACGCCCGTAAGCGCAATTGTCGGGGTACGATCGCCCATCGACTCCAGCGTCTTCAAAAGCTCGAATCCGTCCATCCGCGGCATGATCAGATCGCTGAGGATCACATCGGCGGCCAGCGCAGAGTGCTGCGCGAGAGCGTCTTCCCCATCCGAGGCCGTCTCAACCCAAAAACCGAGTGAAGCGGTCATCTGGGCCAATAGAGTTCGTTGGCATTCGTCATCGTCAACGATCAGTACCCGAGGCCGGGCTGAATTAGGCATATCGTGGAGATGCGTGTACGTGGCGAATTGTTTCGCTCAATCCAAGCCTGTCCGTGGAGATTGTTTTGCACAAAGAGAGGATCGATGATCGGATCTCCGAAGATCGAGCCAGTCTCCATAGCTTTTGCTGGAAGTCAGGATGATGCCGTCACGCTCGTAACGCGTTGTGATGCGCAAAAAGTCCGGCTGAGGTCCGAAACCTGCATTGGCGGTAGTCGAAGCTGCGAAAAGGACCGAAGAAAGGGCGAAGTTTTCACAATTTTTGCAGACTTGGGTCCGGCCCGTCATCGTGCTGGCGAGTGCTGTCGTACTGGCGTTGATCGTCCACAAGATCCTGTTCACCATCGCCAAGCGCATCGCATCGAAAGCCTGGGATTTGCGTTGTTTCATCCGCGAAGGTCTGATCTCGTTTCTACAGAATCGTTATCCGGAAGGCCTTCCGAAGACTCGTGCCGAATGGAACGCGGTGCCGGGAGAGAGAGCGGCGGCGAATGACGGGTACAGTTTTCCGGAGTCTCCCCGAGGGTTCGTTTGGACCTTGTTCGGGCTGCGATGTTTACGTTTATGGAGCCTGAATTGCTTCGGTGATAGTGGAGGTTACTATGCCGACAGTTCGATCCTTATTAGCAGCAACCGCAGTGCTTTCAGTGGCTGCAATTTCGCCCTTCTCCGTGAGACCTCTTCACGCGAGCGATGAAAATGAGAGTGTCGAGCGCCTGAACGAGGCGGCCACGGTGTTCTCCGAAATTATGGCCGCGCCTGATAAGGACATACCGGAGGACCTGCTGGAGAAAGCTCACTGCATCGTAATTGTGCCAGGTTTGAAGAAGGGGGCTTTCATCGTTGGCGCCAAATTCGGGAAGGGATTCCTATCCTGCCGCCAGATGCCCAGCGGCAAGTGGTCTGCTCCGGGCGCTGTTCGAGTGGAAGGGGGCAGCGTTGGTTTTCAGATCGGCGGTTCGGAAACGGACGTGGTTCTTTTGGTCATGAATCAACGCGGCGCCGATCGCTTGCTGTCCAGCCAATTCACGCTCGGGGGCGAAGGGGAAGTGGCCGCGGGTCCGGTCGGTCGCTCGGCGACAGCCCAAACGGACGCCAAGTTCACAGCCGAGATTCTGTCATGGTCCCGGACACGAGGCGTTTTCGCCGGAGTTTCGCTGCAAGGAGCCACGTTGCGCCAGGATGATGACGCGAATCAAACGCTGTATGGCAGGAAACTGGACAACCGGGAAATCGTCGAAAAACACGTGACGCCGCCCCACGGTGCGGACCGCTTACTCTCGATGCTGGACCGCTATTCTCCGCGAAAAGAGAACTAATGCTCTAGCGCCTTCGCCAGGTTTGCCGGTTGTCTGGGCGACCCTCGGTCCGGCCGCGGGTTACTCAGACACCTGGCAACTCGTGATCGACACCGCACCACCCTCACCTCGTTTCCTGACCGTCTACTTCATTCAAAACAACTCGCGTAACCACCATTTCCGCCTACGGAACGGCTCGGGCCATCGGTGGCGGCCCAATTCTCACGCTGAACGATACCTGGGCAAAACTCGAGCTTCCTGCCCAAAGCATTAACGCTAATAGGCTTCTTCATGTCACTGGAAGCTGCATGGACCTTGCCAAATGCGAGATGGACCTGGAATCAGCAGCCTTGGGTTCGCTCGTATGCAGCTTCTGCAGCCGACTCTGAAAAACCTGCTTACCGGTCCTGACTGCAAACCTTTGATTTCAAGGACGCGATTGTGGTTGCCCGCGTGCATCGATTGGACCGTAATGACAACACCTCAGGAGGAGCGATGACGCGCGAAGAATACGGGGATACCTATCTGATGGGAAAGGAGCGGACCATTCGGTTCCTGCTCTCCCGTGGCGCTGCGCCAGGATTGGCGCCGGATATCGCACAATCAGCCTGGTTGCGCGGATGGGAGAGGCTATCCCAGCTCCGTGATCCGCAGATGATTGTGACATGGATCAATTCAATCGCGCTCAATCAATACAGACGCGTGATCCGGACCGAGCGATTGCACCAGGAGCTTCAGCAGTCCATGCACGGCAAAACGAGCCTGGATCTGGCCGCCATTGATGTGGCACATATTCTGAGCGTTTGCCGGCCGCTAGACCGAAACCTGCTGAAAGCACAAATGGACGGAGTCACTGCGAAAGAGATGGCTTGCGAAGAGGGGATCACGGAGACCGCTGTTCGAATCCGCTTTCTAAGGGCCCGCCGGTCTGCGCGCAAGGCTTTGGAAACACGTAGCAGACGCCTGACTATGGATTTCACCGCCAAACAGATCGCCGCTTGACGGTTTTCAGCGGTTTTGTTCACCAAGTCGACGGTGACAATGGCCAGAGCATGATCGTCGCGTTCAGTTTCGCGACACGGTCACCCTTAGGGAGCCGGTGGGGTCGGGGACCGTCTCATCAATATGGCATTTGACATTCAGGTTGCTTCATAAACGGCCGGTATTCAACGAATGTTGATGACCATCTTCCTGATTCTGCTAGTAATGTGGTTTCTGGGAATGGTCACGTCCTACACGCTCTACGGGTACATTCATTTGAGCGAAACGATGACATAGCGGGTGGATCTCCTGAGCAGGAGGCAGTTATGCGAGCGCCTACAATTTTTATCAGTGTTGGTTTTTTGGTAATGGCCGGATGCTCGCAAACGGGGAGCACGACGTCCGCCAACCCGAATGGGATGACCGACTCGGGTCTGAGGCAGGCGGTTCAGACACGCTTGAACTCCAATCCGGAATTGACCGCAGCCAACCTTGACGTCGACGCCGACGCCAAGGACAACACGGTCACCCTTTCGGGCATGGTGGCGACGGAGGCTTTGCGCAGCCAGGCAGTCGAAATGGCCAAGGCAGCGGGCCCGGGACTGCAGGTCACGGACAAAATCGACGTGAAGCCACGAGAGATTTCGCGAAGCGAGTACGCCGAGCAAATGGCGCGCGAAGCCCGAGAGAAAGCTAAAACGATGGGTGACAAACTGGGGACTTCGATCGACGACGCGTGGATTCACACGAAGATCGCTTCGAAGCTGATCGGAGACTCGGAAACGCCCGCGCACAAGATTAATGTCGACGTAGTAAACGGCGTCGTCACCCTGCGAGGCGAAGTGAACACGCAGACAGCGAAAGACGAAGCCGATCGGGTCGCTAAAGACACGGAAGGCGTCCGGCGCGTGCGGAATCTTCTGAAAGTAACCGCCGGGTAAGGCCGCAACGTTCCGGCGGTGCAGCGAATTCTGACAACCTCCCGGGTACGCCGGATGCAACTTTTTCGGCGTACCTGGTAAGTTTTGCTGGCCTTGATAGCGCCGGATATCCCGCAGAATCAATAGATTAGAACTTGGCGCACCGATTGCCTCCTGGAACAAGTCACAAGATAAGGATGAAGCCTGGCTGAGCCCGCTGTAAGTGTGGTCTGGGCTTCCTCCGCATCGCTGCAAGGAGACCGAATGCGGCAAGTCCCGGTTGCGAAGGTTCTGGACGCGAATGAAGTTCTAGCGGCGCTGTTTGCCTTCAAGAAGGGCGATTTTTCGGTTCGGCTGCCTGTTAATCAAGTGGGCCTGGCCGGGAAGATCGCGGACGTTCTGAACGACATCTTCGAGCTGAACGAAAACATGGCGACCGAGCTCGCGCGCGTGAGCACGGCGGTCGGTAAGGAAGGTCGAATCGGCCAGCGGGCCTTCTTGACTGCCAGCTCCGGGAGCTGGGCCGCCAGCATGGAATCGGTCAACAGCCTGATTTCCGATCTGGTGCAGCCCTCCACCGAGATTGCCCGCGTGATTGGCGCAGTCGCGCAAGGCGACCTGTCTCAAAAAATGTCGCTGGAAGTCGAGGGTCGTGCACTTCAAGGCGAGTTCATCCGAACCGCCCGAGTCGTGAACACGATGGTGGATCAGCTCAATTCGTTTTCAAGCGAAGTGACGCGCGTAGCCCGTGAAGTGGGTACGGAAGGAAAGCTGGGTGGGCAGGCAGTGGTGACGGGTGTCGCGGGTACCTGGAAGGATTTGACCGATTCCGTCAATTCCATGGCCTCGAACCTGACCAACCAGGTTCGCAATATCGCGGAGGTGACCACGGCGGTGGCTCGCGGCGATCTCTCCCGTAAAATCACAGTCAGCGTTCAAGGAGAAATCCTCGAGCTGAAAGACACGATCAACACGATGGTGGACCAGCTCGGCTCGTTCGCCAGCGAAGTGACGCGCGTGGCGCGCGAAGTGGGCACCGAAGGAAAACTCGGCGGGCAGGCGGTGGTAACGGGTGTGGCCGGAACCTGGAAAGATTTGACGGATTCGGTGAACTCCATGGCGTCGAACCTGACATCCCAGGTTCGCAATATCGCGCAAGTGACTACCGCCGTTGCCCGCGGCGATCTTTCCCGAAAAATCACCGTTGACGTGCTAGGCGAGATTCTGGAGCTCAAAAACACCTTCAACACGATGGTGGACCAGCTCAGCTCGTTCGCCAGTGAAGTGACCCGTGTGGCGCGCGAAGTCGGCACGGATGGAAAGCTTGGTGGACAGGCGGTGGTCAAGGGGGTCGGCGGCGTCTGGAAAGACTTGACCGACTCTGTGAACTTCATGGCCGGCAATTTGACCGCGCAGGTCCGTAATATCGCCGAGGTGACCACGGCGGTTGCAAACGGCGATCTCTCCCGAAAGATCACGGTCGACGTGCGCGGCGAAATTCTGGAGCTGAAGAACACGATCAACACGATGGTGGATCAGCTCAGTTCGTTCGCCAGCGAAGTGACGCGCGTGGCGCGCGAAGTGGGCACCGAAGGCGAGTTAGGCGGCCAGGCAGAGGTGAAGGGCGTCGGAGGCGTCTGGAAGGATCTCACGGATTCGGTCAATTCCATGGCCGGCAACCTAACCGCACAGGTCCGAAATATCGCTGAAGTCACGACCGCGGTAGCAAACGGCGACCTCTCGCGCAAGATTACGGTCGACGTGCGCGGTGAGATTCTGGAGTTGAAGAACACCATCAACACCATGGTGGATCAGCTCAATTCGTTTGGCCGCGAAGTCACGCGTGTGGCTCGCGAAGTTGGAACGGAAGGGGAACTAGGCGGGCAGGCGGAAGTGAAGGGCGTCGGGGGAGTGTGGAAGGACTTGACGGATTCCGTCAACTCGATGGCGGTCAACCTGACCGCGCAGGTCCGCAATATCGCCGAGGTGACCACGGCGGTCGCCAATGGCGATCTTTCCCGCAAAATTACGGTGGACGTCCGCGGAGAAATTCTGGAGCTGAAGAACACGATCAACACGATGGTGGATCAGCTCAGCTCCTTCGCGAGCGAAGTGACGCGCGTGGCGCGCGAGGTCGGCACCGAAGGAAAGCTCGGCGGCCAGGCCATGGTGAAAGGAGTCGGCGGCGTCTGGAAGGACTTGACGGATTCGGTCAACTCCATGGCGTCGAATCTGACAAACCAAGTGCGAAACATTGCGGAAGTAACCACGGCCGTTGCGCGCGGGGACTTGTCGCGGACCATCACCGTGGAAGTGCGCGGCGAGATTCTGGAACTGAAGAACACCATCAACACGATGGTGGACCAGTTGAACGCGTTCGCCAGCGAAGTGACGCGCGTAGCTCGCGAGGTGGGCACGGAGGGCAAGCTGGGTGGCCAGGCGGACGTGCGCGGCGTGGCCGGCACGTGGCGCGATCTGACAGAGTCGGTCAACTCGATGGCCGGGAATCTGACGGACCAGGTTCGTAATATCGCGGAAGTGACCACGGCTGTAGCGCGCGGCGATCTCTCCCGCAAGATCACGGTGGACGTGCGCGGCGAGATTCTGGAACTGAAGAACACCATCAACACGATGGTGGACCAGTTGAACGCGTTCGCGAGCGAAGTGACGCGCGTGGCTCGCGAGGTGGGCACGGAAGGGAAGTTAGGCGGGCAAGCGGATGTGCGCGGTGGGGCCGGCACGTGGCGCGATCTCACCGAATCGGTCAACTCGATGGCCGGGAATCTGACGGCCCAGGTTCGTAATATCGCGGAAGTCACCACGGCTGTTGCGCGCGGCGACCTCTCCCGCAAGATCACGGTGGACGTGCACGGCGAGATTCTGGAGCTGAAAAACACGATCAACACGATGGTCGACCAGCTTAGTTCGTTCGCCAGCGAAGTGACGCGCGTGGCTCGCGAGGTCGGTACGGAAGGCAAACTCGGCGGGCAGGCCGACGTACGCGGCGTGGCGGGAACCTGGAAGGATTTGACCGATTCCGTAAACTCGATGGCGTCCAACCTGACCAATCAGGTTCGCAACATCGCCGGGGTGACGACGGCAGTCGCCAAAGGCGACCTCACAACCAAGATTACCGTGGACGCACGCGGGGAGATTTCGGAGCTAAAGAACACCATCAACACGATGGTCGATCAGCTCAATGCGTTCGCCAGCGAGGTCACCCGTGTGGCTCGCGAAGTTGGCACGGAAGGAAAGCTCGGTGGGCAGGCAGATGTGCGCGGCGTAGCCGGGACTTGGAAGGATCTGACCGAGTCGGTCAACTCAATGGCGTCGAATCTCACTGCCCAGGTGCGCAATATCGCGGACGTGACGACCGCCGTCGCCAAGGGCGATCTTTCCCGGAAAATCACCGTGGATGCGCGCGGCGAGATTCTGGCGCTCAAAGACACCATCAACACGATGGTGGACCAGCTCGGCTCGTTCGCCAGCGAGGTGACTCGCGTGGCTCGCGAGGTCGGCACCGAAGGACGGCTCGGCGGGCAAGCCGACGTATACGGAGTGGCTGGCACGTGGAAGGATCTCACGGAATCCGTGAATTCGATGGCTTCGAACCTGACCAATCAGGTCCGCAACATCGCGCAGGTGACCACGGCAGTAGCGATGGGAGATCTATCGCGAAAGATTACCGTGGACGTCCGTGGCGAAATCCTGGAGCTGAAAAACACGATCAATACGATGGTGGATCAGCTGAACTCGTTTGCGAGTGAGGTCACCCGCGTGGCCCGCGAGGTCGGCACCGAGGGCAAGCTGGGCGGCCAGGCGGAAGTTCGCGGCGTGGCCGGCACCTGGAAGGATCTCACCGACAACGTGAACCTGATGGCGGCGAACCTCACGACCCAAGTGCGAGGTATCGCAAAAGTGGTTACGGCCGTCGCCAATGGAGATTTGAAACGGAAGCTGGTACTCGAAACCAAGGGCGAGATTGCGGAGCTGGCGGACACCATCAACGCCATGATCGATACGCTCGCGACGTTTGCGGATCAGGTGAGCACCGTCGCCCGAGAAGTCGGAATCGAAGGCAAGCTGGGAGGCCAAGCACGGGTTCCCGGCGCGGCCGGCATCTGGCGCGATTTGACGGATAACGTCAATCAACTTGCACAGAATTTGACGACTCAAGTCCGCGCGATTGCCGAGGTTGCCACCGCGGTTACCAAAGGCGATCTCACCCGTTCCATTTCGGTGGAAGCTCTGGGTGAGGTGGCTGCGCTCAAGGACAATCTCAACGAGATGATCGTGAACCTCGGCGCGACCACTCGCAAGAATACCGATCAGGATTGGCTCAAGACCAACATCGCGAAGTTCACTCGCATGGTGCAGGGCCAACACGATCTGCTGAACGTTGCCAAACTACTCCTTTCCGAGCTGGCTCCGCTGGTGAGCGCTCAGCGCGGTAGCTTTTACACAGCCGAAAGCTCCGGCGATGGAGCGGCCCTGAAGTTCATGGCCGGTTACGCCTTCGATGACCAGGATGAAGCTCCTGCGCATTTCAGCCTTGGCCAGGGTCTGGTAGGCCAGTGCGCCCGCGAGAAACAGCGTATTTTGGTACGCGACGTGCCGGAGAATTACATTCGGATCCGATCCAGCCTGGGTTCGGGTACACCGATGACCATCGTCGTTCTACCGGTTCTGTTTGAAGGCGAAGTGAAAGCCGTGGTGGAGCTAGCTTCCTTCCAGCAACTCTCCGAGATTCACATCGCCTTCCTCGATCAGCTCACCGAAAGTATCGGGATCGTGTTGAACACCATTGCGGCGACCATGCGCACCGAACAGCTCCTGCAACAAAGCCAGGCGCTGGCTGAGGAGTTGCAAGAGACCAACGCACAGCTGCAGGACAAGGCTAAGCTGCTGGCGGAGCAGAATACCGAGGTAGAGGCCAAAAACCGCGAAATCGAACAGGCCAAGCACGCCTTGGAAGAAAAAGCCGAGCAACTCGCCCTGACTTCCAAGTACAAGAGCGAATTCCTGGCGAACATGTCCCACGAGCTTCGCACGCCGCTGAACAACCTGCTGATTTTGGCGCGCGTACTGGCCGATAATACCGAGGGCAATCTCAGCGCCAAACAAATCAAATTCGCGGAAACCATCCATTCTTCGGGTACGGATTTGCTGGCTCTCATCAACGACATTCTGGACTTGTCGAAGATTGAGTCCGGCAAGATGGACGTCGAGGTGGGCAGTGTGCGTTTCGAGGAAATGGAAGACTACTGCGTGCGGACATTCCGGCACGTGGCGGATGGGAAGGGCATCGGCTTCTCAGTCGACGTCTCACCTCAACTGGCCTCCGATGTCATGCGCACCGACGTCAAGCGTCTCCAGCAGGTGCTCAAGAATCTTCTATCCAATGCGCTCAAGTTTACAGAGCTGGGCTCGGTGAAGCTGAGTATCGAGCCGGCGATGGGCGGGTGGAGTCCAACCCACCCGGTGCTGACTCGCGCCAAAAGAGTGATCGCGTTTTCCGTGACGGATACCGGCATCGGCATTGCTCAAGAAAAACAACGAATCATCTTTGAGGCCTTCCAGCAAGCGGATGGCACTACCAGCCGAAAGTACGGCGGCACTGGGCTGGGGCTATCGATCAGCCGGGAACTGGCGCGCCTGCTGGGAGGGGAAATTGGTCTTCAGAGCGTCGTGGCGCAAGGCAGCCGCTTCACGCTGTACCTCCCGCAGGTCTATATTTCCGCAGTGCCAAAATTCGAATTGAGCGAGATTCCACTAACTCTAAGGGGCAGGGAGCAGGCGTCTCGTGATTCGCGGGACCTTCTCCTTCCGCCGATGGGCGATGCGGTCCACGTAGAAGCGGAGGATGAGATCGTACTGGATGACGACCGCAATCGCGTAAGCCGGGAAGACCGCGTCCTGCTGATCGTAGAGGACGACCCGACCTTCGCTCGCATCCTGCTGGATCTGGCGCACGCCCGCAGCATCAAAGTCGTGGTCGCCCGCAGCGGCGCCACAGCGATCTCGCTGGCTTGCGAATTTCAGCCAGGCGCCATCACGCTGGATATCAGACTTCCGGACATGAGCGGCTGGACGCTGCTCGACCGCCTCAAGAACGACTCCCGGACCGCGCATATTCCCGTGCATATTCTCTCGGGCCACGAAAATAATAAGTGCGGCTTCGCTCTCGGCGCCATGACCTGCATGCTCAAGGATGCGAGCCAGGTCTCGCAGAAGGCGATCTTTGAGGTGATCCAGCGCTCCATGGTGCAGCGGAAGAAAGTCCTGGTCCTGGTTGCCGAAAACGAAGTGCGAACAGCTGACATCTCAAATCTACTGTCGGGGGAAGACCTGGAGATTGTGCACGTGACCGATTTGCCTGGAGCGGCAGCGATCGTCAATTCGCGTCCGCTGGATGCTATCGTTCTCGATTGCATACCCGAATCCGATGGACTGGAATTCATCGAGTCGGTGCAGGCTAGGTCACCTCTGCAGGTGCCGGCGATCATCGTCTCAGGAACCCGAAACCTGTCACATGAACAGGTTTCCGAGATTCACCATTGCGCCCGGGTGGGTCCGGTTCGCCACGCTTCCACGATTGAACGTCTTCTGGATGAGACCGTCCTATTGCTGCATCGCGACGAAGCACGGCTCTCATCGGATCAGAAACGCGTGCTGAAGGAAACCCGGCAATGCGATCCGATGCTTATGGGCCGGAAAGTGCTGGTGATCGACGATGACCTGCGCAACATCTTCGCTTTGACGGGCGTCCTGGAGCAGAGGGGACTCAAGACGCTGCATGCGGAGAACGGGCGTGCCGGAATCGAGCTGTTGCAGAACACGCCGGACGTAGATATCGTCCTGATGGACATCATGATGCCGGAAATGGATGGTTACGAAACCGTGCGGACCATCCGCAAGATTCCAGCGTTGCAAAAGCTTCCTATCATTGCGTTGACCGCCAAGGCTATGAAGGGCGACCGCGAGAAATGCCTTCGCGCCGGCGCTTCTGACTATGTCACCAAGCCCGTAGACCTGGAGCTTTTGTTTTCGGTGATGCGCGTATGGATGGCGCGGGATATCGACCACAAGTATGAGCACGGGGCGGTCGCGTTGCCGAATTGGCTGGAAGATCACGAAGTCCGGCTGGATGACGATCGTAACAACATTCGACCCGGCGATTCCGTACTGCTGATCGTCGAAGACGATCCGACCTTCGCCGGAATACTCATGGAAAAGGCCCGGCGCCAAGGGCTCAAAACGCTGGTAGCGTTGCGCGGCAGTTCTGCGCTTACACTTGCCAGGAATTTCAAGCCCCAGGCCATCACGCTCGACGTTCGTTTGCCGGACATGAGTGGATGGACGGTTCTGGATCATCTCAAGCATGAGCCCTCCACGCGCCATATTCCCGTTCATGTCCTTTCGCTGACAGAAACACTTCAGGATGGTTTCACGATCGGCGCAGCGACATGCATGCAGAAATCGCCAGAGGGGACTTCGCTGGATGCGGTCCTTCCGGCCGTGACGCGATCCATCCAACCCGGGACGAAGAAGATTCTGGTGGTGGGGGGCTCCGATCCCATGCGCAACAAGATCATCACGTTCCTGGCTGCTCCCGATCTGGAGTTCTCCGGGGCGAGCCGTATGGACGAAGCTCTCGACCTCATCTCGGCAGGGTGCCAGGACGGCAGCCGGTTGGATGGCATCGTCATGGACTGGGTGGTGTCCGAAGTCGCCGGTGTTGAGTTCATAGAGAAAGTTCAAGCCCAATGCCTGCCCCACGTGCCCGCCATGATCGCCTTTGGACCCGCGCAGTTGGATCCCTCTCGGGCAGCTGCCTTGAGCCGGCTTTCCAGAATCAGCAGTCTCCGGTACGCGCCGTCTTTGGAACGTTTGCTGGATGAGACGGTTGTCCTTCTGCATCGAACCGAAGACAGCTTGAGTGCAGTGCAAAAAGGAATGCTGGCTAACACGCGCCAGGTGGACCGGCACTTGTCCGGCCGGAAAGTATTGATTGTCGATGACGATCTCCGCAATATCTTCGCTTTGACCAGCGCTCTTGAACATCACAATGTTCAGGTGATCCACGCCGAGACTGGAAAGAGCGGCATCGAGATGCTGCGGAAGAATCCCGACACGGACCTGGTGCTCATGGATATCATGATGCCGGAGATGGATGGATATGAAACAACCAGGGCCATTCGCAAACTGCCCGACATCGGGGCTGTGCCGATCATCGCGCTGACGGCAAAGGCGATGAAAGGCGACCGGGAAAAATGCCTTCAGGCGGGGGCTTCCGATTATGTGGCCAAACCCGTGGATCTGGCATGCCTGTTTTCCGTGATGCGCATCTGGATGGCGGGACTGGGCGTGCCGTCCGGTCTTTCCTTGAGCAGGAGTTCCACCCGCCAAGCCAGCGTTCCGATGCCATGACGCCGTTTGTATGAAGATGCTGATTGCATGACAATGACGGGCGCAACCACGAGCTTTGCAGCACAGACTCCCCTAAAGGAAACTGGAAGGGTCAAGCTCCTGCTGGTCGACGACGATCCGAACAATCTGCTGGCGCTCCAGGCGATCCTCGAACCACTAGGGCAGGAACTCATGCTGGCCCAATCCGGAACCGACGCCCTGCGAATGTGTCTGGACCACGACTTCGCGGCGATTCTGCTCGATGTCCGGATGCCGGACATGGACGGATTCGAGACCGCGGAGATGGTTCGCGCCCGGAAGAGATCCCTGCAAACGCCCATCCTGTTCGTTACGGCGTATCGCAGCGACGAACAACTGTTTCGTGGATATAATCTCGGCGCCGTCGACTTCCTGTTCAAACCCATCGTTCCAGAGATCCTGCAAAGCAAGGTCAACGTGTTTGTTGAGCTGCGACGAACGGAACAGCTTCTTCGCCGCAAAGCCGAGGAGCTCGCGAGGGCGGAACAGCGGTTCCGCGCTGTTCTCGAAGCCGCTCCCGATGCCATGGTGATCACGAACAAGGCCGGTACCGTCGAATTGGCAAATTCCAGGGCCGACACGCTCTTCGGGCACTCGCGCGAAGCTTTGATCGGGCGCGACATCCATTCGCTCCTTCCAGCGTGGGAATGTCCTGACGGAGGCACCCCCGAAACGGCCGTCCAGCCAACCTCAGAGCAAAGACTGACCGCGTGCCGTGACGATGGTTCGCAGTTTCCGGCTGAGATCACCCGGAATTCGTTCCTCACGCCGGAGGGCCTTCTGATCACAACCGCCATCCGCGACGCCACGGACCAGGTCCACGCCGAAGTCAGAATCCAAAAGACGAATCTGGAACTGGAAAAGAGAGTGGCGGAACGGACGGCGGCGCTCCGCTACTCTAATGACGCTCTGCGACAGTTCGCCTGGGCCGCGAGTCACGACCTTCAAGAGCCGATTCGAACCGTGGCCACCTATGCGCAGTGGCTCTCCCAGATCACGGAAGGGAAACTGGGAGCAAGGGAATCCAAGATGCTCGCGACGATTGACCAGCATTCCTCCCGCCTGAATCAGCTCCTAGCGGCGTTGCGCCAATATATCCAAGTCAGCGATTCGGGGCAGCAGGCCTTGGCTTCCGTGGACTGCAACGCCGTCGTCAAGGCGGCAGCGTGGAATTTGCAGGCGATGATCGAGGAACGCGGAGCGACCATCGAATGCGGCGCGTTGCCCACCATTTCGTCGCTCGAACTTCCACTGGTGCAACTCTTCCAGAATCTGATTAGCAACGCGATTAAGTACCAGTCGGCGGCCGCGCCCGTCATTCGGATCACCGCCAAGGAGGGTGAAAACTGTTGGATCTTTGCCGTTCAAGATAACGGGATTGGCATCGATCCCAAGTACTTTGACTACATCTTTGGGGTTTTTCGGCGTTTGCACGGAGCCCAGAAGTCCGGGACTGGAATCGGCCTCGCGATTTGCCGCGCCGCGGTGGAACGGTTGGGGGGCCGGATTTGGGTGGAATCCGCTCCGGGATCCGGTTCGACGTTTTACATAGCTTTACCGTCGTAACGAAGGATGCTAAACATGCGGATTTTTCTTGCCGAGGACAATCTCGGAGACGTTGTCCTCATTGAAGAGGCGCTTCGGCGCCAATCGCTGGTTTGCGATATCGACCACTATGTGAACGCGGAAGACGCGATCCGCGCGGTCGAAGTTTGCGGTACTGCCGGCAGCCCGGTTCCCGATCTGATGATGCTGGATTACAATCTGCCTCGTGGGAATGGCAGCGATATCCTCGCCGCGGCGGGCCACAATCCCAAGCTGGCGAATGTGCCCAAAGTGATCGTGACGTCGTTTTTACAGGCAGACGAGCTCGCTCAGGCTCTTGAGTTGGGGGCGAGTTGTTTGATCACCAAGCCGGTGGATTTCGAGTCGTTCATGCGCGACGTCGGCGCCAAGATCGCAGAATTGTTGAAGGCTGGTGAAGAATCCGCGCAGAGATAAAGAGCTGCTTTTAGTTTGGGAGAATAAGATCGTTAGGGGCCGTGGAGTCTTCCCGGTCTCAGAGCGGAGCGTATGTAAGGGTGGCATACCGCCGGACAAAGTCGGTGTTCGTGTGGATCGGGGCGATCCCGATCCTTCTTTTGAGCGCTTCATTCTGGAGGCGCGCGCACTATCGCGAGCTCATCCGTATGGTCGACCACACCCGCGAAGTGCAGGCGGCGATCCAGGATCTCCAGGTTGCGCTCACCGACGCCGAAACCAGCCGCCGTGGGTTCATCGTCACAGGAGACCCGAACTACAAGGAGCTGGTGAACGGGAGCGCTGCTAAATCCTCCGAAATCGTTCAACGCCTCGCGAACCTGACCCAGGATGATCCGCAGCAGCAACTCAGCGTCCACGCGCTTGAGCGCCTGGTGAATGACCGGGTCGATCTGCTCAAACAGACGACGCAATTGGGCGGTCAGGATGCGGCGGTGCAGATGGAGATGCAGAACGGGTTGGCTGCATCGACCCAGCTCAGCAAAGTGGCGGCCGAAATGATGGCCGAAGAGACCCGTTTGCTCGATCTGCGCAAGCTGGCTACGGCGCGAACGGACTCTGAAGCCAGCGCCCTCTTCATCGCGGGCAGCATCGCAACCATCCTGCTCCTGTTGATGGCTTACCGCATCATAAGTCGATACGCCGCCGAGCGGAATCGGGCTGAATCCGAAGTTCGGCGGGCCAACCAGCAGCTTCAGGAGAAGGTCGGACAGTTGGACCGGCTCAACCAGGAACTGGAAGCGCGAGTAAGGGAGAGGACAGCAGGCCTGGAGCGCTCCAATCGGGATCTGCAACAGTTCGCCTTCTTCGCCAGCCATGACTTACAGGAGCCGCTCCGGATGGTGATGAGCTACCTGGAGATGTTGAAAAAGGCTTGCCACGGTACTCTGGACGCCGAGGCAGAAAAATACATGGCGTTCGCCGCGGACGGCGCCGTTCGGATGCAGGCCCTGATCAGGGACCTTCTGGCGTTCGCGCAGGCCAGCACCCAGCCGCCGGTGCTGGCGCGGACGCAGTTGAAGGAAGTCGTCAGCCAGGCACGCTACAGCCTTCTGGTAAGTATCCGGGAAACCGGTGCGGAGATCACCACCGGGCCCCTGCCCGATCTGGAAGTGGATCCGCTGAAGATGAGCCTGGTTTTCCAGAACCTGCTTTCCAACGCCATCAAGTTCCGTCAGCCTGGCCGGAACCCGAGCATTCATATCGAAGCGCGGAAGGAAGCCGGCGAATGGCAGGTGTCTGTGCGCGACGGCGGTATTGGATTCGATCCAAAGTACTCAGAAAAGATCTTTGGTGCGTTCCAGAGGCTCCATGCGAAGAGCCAGTATCCCGGCACGGGAATCGGTCTGGCGATTTGCAAGCGCATCATCGAAGGGCATGGGGGCCGGATCTGGGCGGAGGCTCATCCTGGTGCGGGCGCCGCATTTCACTTCACGCTACCCGAACCGGTCGATTCCCTATCCGTCGCGGGGGAGCCTGCTGGCGCCACGGACCGGCGCGCACGAGCGAGCGGCAACTCGGCATAAGAGCACACCGCGACGTTCCTGGGGTTATCCCTGGATCGCGTGGTCGATATTCAGAGGCGTGCTATGCTTCGAAGCACATTCCTTCTGAGAGCAGGCGCGTCTTCCGGTGCTCCTCTTTACGCTGGGTGTGAAAAGAGGGTTCCGTGCCATTCGTGCGTTATCGTCTCAAAACACCAACGTTAGCCCTCCTTCAAGACGAAGGGCGTCAAGTTGCCCGCACAGTTCCTGCCGGGGCTATCGTCGAAATCGATGGCACACCGAACGACGATAAACTTGTCAAGGTCCTGTGGGACGGACAAAAGTTGATGATGTTCGTTCAGGACTTGCAATCCAAGGCCGAACCCACCGAATAAATCGAGGGGCTGCCATTGTTGCCTTCTTTTATTCCCGCTATCATGCAATTATCTCCGCTTGATTTGAACCTCGCGGCCGACCTGCGTTTCCTCGTGGTCGAACAAGTGAAATAGGTGACGGCATGACGGAATCAGAATCGATTCGAATCCTGGTTGTGGATGATGACGGCGAGCAGCGCGATGTGGTTGCGCAGATGATCGCCGCCAAAGGATACATCGCGGAGACCGCGCAGAACGGCGAGGAAGCACTCGAGAAATTAGGCGCGGCATCCTTTAACGCCATTGTGACCGATTTGTTTATGCCGCTCCTCGACGGAGCTCAGCTTCTGAGAACTCTGTTGGAGCGGGGCGATCTGACGCCAACCATTGTTCTAACGGGTGTCGGCGACATCAGCCACGCGCTCTCCATCGTGCATGACCTGCACGCGTTCTGGTTCCTGGAAAAACCGGTTCAGCCTGCTATTCTTCATGCCCTTCTGGAGCGCGCGGTTCGACTCGAAAGCATGGCCAAAGAGGCGGCCATGCTGCAACGCCAGGCGGGCTATCGCGGCACTCTTCTGGACATGGTGGGAGAATCGCTGGCGATGCAGCAAGTATTCGCGCTGATTCAGACAGTCGCCCCCAGCGCCGCCTCCGTGCTGATCAGCGGCGAAAGCGGTACCGGCAAGGAGTTGGCCGCCCGGGCGATCCACAAACTCAGCCCGCGCTCCGGGGGGCCCTTCGTGGCTATTAATTGCGCGGCCCTGCCGGAGAATCTCATCGAAAGCGAACTGTTCGGCCACGAACGGGGAGCGTTCACTGGCGCGTTGTCTCGCCGGATCGGCTGTTTCGAGCAAGCCCACCGCGGCACCCTCTTTCTGGATGAGATCACGGAGATGCCCGTCGGGACCCAAGCTAAGCTGTTGCGCGTTCTCCAGGACGGCAAAATCCGCCGCCTGGGCGGGACTTCGGAGACGCTGGTCGACGTGCGGATCCTGGCCGCGACCAATCGGCCCCCGGCGAAGGCGATCGAGGAAAAGCGCCTGCGCGAAGATCTGTACTATCGCCTCAACGTCTTTCAAATCTCTCTGCCGGCGTTACGCCATCGCAAAGAGGACCTCTCCGTTCTGACCGATACCTTAATCCGGGACATGAATGCCAAGCACGATTGCAAGGTCGGCGGTATCGAACCGGAAGTGCTGGCCAGACTGATGTGCCATTCCTGGCCAGGAAATGTGCGGGAACTTCGCAACGTCCTGGAGCGCATGGTGATTATGACTCGCGAAGGCACTCTGCAGCTCCATCGCCTTCCGCCGACTTTGGGGATTCCACAGATAAATGTTCCGCCACCAGAGGCGCAAACGCCGCCCGTTTTTACCTTTCGCGAGGGAGCAACTCTGGACGAAGTGGAACGAGCCTACATCCAGTTCACACTCAATCGGATCGGCAATAACAAACGCCGGGCCGCCAAAATTCTTGGAATCGGGGAACGTACACTGCATAGCCGCGTTGCGGAGTGAACGCGGATCCTAATTGTTCAGCGAGGTGTCATGCGGTGACCTGGCCTCGAAGAATTCCATGTGCTGGCCGAGCAGCCGTGCAAGTTAACGTGCTGGTTTAATTGTTCTCGCGCCTTTTCAAAGACAAGGCGAGCGCGATTTGCGCGGTGCAAGGCTTCAGAGAAATTCGCTCCGAGGGCTCGCTCCAGGGATCGTTCTGCCTCTGCATAGACGCGGAAATCCGCATGATACCGGTGGACTAGCATCTCTCGATCCAGACACATGTTAGAGTTCCAGGCCACCCGACCTTGTACTAGGGGATACCCTGACTCCGCATTCGTTTCGAGGTTTGCGCTTGCCTCCGCAAGTTTTGTGCCTACAGTGCGAGTTCTTCCTGATCGACGAGCTGCCGAAATTTCGCAAAATCATAAACTTCAATTTGGCGCCCGACGTGCATTAGGAGTTCAATCGATTTATGGAGCGACAGTCGAGCCGGCAGGCTCACACGGAACCCGTTCGCGGGCGACCAGGCGAAGAATAGGAGACGGAAGAGAATGACAGAATTGAGCCATCGGAAGAGACGCTGGGGCATCGTCCTTGCAGGCGGCGACGGCGTCCGGCTCAGACCGTTGACCCGTCTTATCTGTGGCGACGACCGCCCGAAGCAGTTCTGTCCTCTCTACGAGGGGATGACCTTGCTGGACCAAACCCGCCGGCGAGTCCAGCGACGCATACCGGCCGAGCAAATCCTATTCTCCCTGAACCGCGCGCACCAGGAATACTATCTTCGCGCGCTGGAGGATTGTCCGTCACAGCGAATCGTTCAACCTCGAAACCGGGGCACTGTCGCCGCGATACTGTCGAGTTTGCTTTGGATCGCGCGCGAAGACCGAAACGCAACGGTCGCTGTGTTTCCGTCAGACCACCACTATTCCGACGAGGCCGTGATTGAGGAAGCCGTAGAAAGCGCTTTCGAACTATCGCGCCGGGAGCCGGATTCCGTGATCCTCGTGGGCGCGAGACCAGACGGTCCGGAGATTGAATACGGCTGGATCGAAGTGGGCGCTCCCGTGCGATATGCACATGATTCATTCCGGGTTCGGGGTTTCGTGGAAAAACCCTCCCCTCCCGTGGCCCGGTTCCTGCTGGAGCAGGGCTCGCTCTGGAACACCTTTATCCTGGTGGGAAAAGTCTTTGCCTTCTTGGAGATGACCTGTTCTGCAATGCCGGGCTTGCTTAAAGCCTTCGAGCACTTTCCGGCATTCCGAACTCCCAGCGGGGAGGTTCGTATCGAGGATTCCCTCTATGCGCAGCTCCCTTCCGCAGACTTTTCCCGCCAAGTTCTTGCGATGGAAACTCAGCGATTGATCGTGCAAAAACTCGGTCCCGTCACTTGGAACGATCTGGGCGATTGCAATAGGGTCGTAGCTGCATTTTCGCGCGATGGCACAGAACCCGGGTGGGCCGGACGCTTGTATTCCGCGAAAGCGCTAGAGGCGGTGGCAGAGCGCGGGAACTCTCTAACTGCCGTGGCGTAGGTCCCATGCCCAAGATGCCTAAGCACCCTCTTGCCGCAGCGCGTCGCCGAGGACTCGAAGTGCCTCCCAATACCTCTCTCCGGCCGCTTTGGCCGCGTCTTCTAATCCTGCCCCGATGATTCTATCGGGGTGTCCTTTCGGAAGGTCCCGGCACCTGGCCTGATGATGTTCGTAGTCTGCCATGGCTTTCCGGTAAACCTCCCTGGCCGTAATGACCGCGGAGTTCAGACCGGCGAGCGAGGGTTGGTCGCGCTCGGCAATGCACGCCGGACATATCGGGACACCCAACTCGTGAAGATCGGTTTCCGTGCCGCATCCCGCGCATTTTGCCATTTCAGCCTCCCGCTGGACTGCACCGCACCTGCCTCGAAGATGAACATCAACTTGGCAACGTTGCAGGGGGGAGGAAGTCTAATGGAATCAGCATTTCAATGTCTCTTAAAAAACTAAACCTCTCGTTCATGCCGCAGAGCGGCTTCCCGCTTCCGGCGGGTTCACCCCTGGCATGCGCATGGAATGCGTGAACTGCTTCGCGAACACCTCGATGGTGCGCGTGTTAACTTGGTCGGAATGATGCCGATCGAGTATGCATTCAGCTTGAAGATGTCCTTCGAGGCGCTGAACTGCGTTTCAGACCGCGAGCGCCGCGCACGGCTTGAGGAATTTATTTTCGAATCGGAAGGAAGGCAGGCGGGGCGCCCATCGTGATCCACGGGAAAGTGGCCGCCTTCGTGCTTTTTCCAGCGCTAGCGTTTTCTCAAGGCGGACCGCCGTTCCTATCGGACGATCCCGATACGCCGGGGAACAGACACTGGGAAGTCAACCTCGGGTTTATCGGCGATCGCAGTCCTTCGGGTGGTTCTTATTCAACTCCGGATATCGACATTAACTACGGGATTGGAGATAGGATCCAGCTCAAGTACGAAACACCCTTGAGCATGCAGGAAATGCGCGGCGGATCGGGCCAGCTCGCCGCTGGACTTGGAAACTCTTTGCTGGGAGTGAAATATCGCTTTTACCAGCATCACTCAAAAACCCGCGTGCGCGATGGTGAGCGCGTAGTGAAATTTAGCGTGTCGATGTACCCGCAGCTTCTTCTGAATAATCCTACTAGCTCCGTGGCTCGCGGCATCGTGGAACCTGGGCCTCAACTGCTGCTTCCTTTGGAGGCAAATGCCAACTACGGTTGGATTCGCTTCAGCGGGGAGGTCGGCTACTGGCTCACGAGCAAGGATGTTCCGAACTCCTGGATTCAGGGAATCGTGGCCGGTCACGAATTCAGACCGGATACCGAACTCTACATGGAGCTCCATGATCAGGTGGGGGTAGCTGCCGGAACTCAGAAGTTCCGGGAAACCACCCTTGGCCTGGGCGGAAGAGTTCCTCTCGTCAGAGGGCGTTGGCTCCGCCTTATCGGGATGGGTGGTCACGGGCTCGTCCCGGCGACGTCCGCTAACGGTCAACCAACCTGGATCGCCTATGTCGGTCTCCAGTTTCTTTCAGATCGACGGAGACGACACGGCGAGGAATAGCCCAGCGGAGTTAGCGGATTCCGAGCGCGCCGGTAAGAGGCGACGCTGGAACCGCACCTCCTGACGCCGCGACCAGAGCCGGTTTGAAATCCATCACGTAGTGCTGGATCGAGCGTGCGAAGAAGCTCATCCCGCGAGATTTCGCTTCGTCGAGCGCCTTTTGATTCTCCCACTGATCGTGCGAGACCCGGTAGACTGCAACGACCATACCGGTACGGTCCGCCCCCCGCCTGCAATGCACGAAGACCGGGCCGTTGGCCGTGTCATGGAAGAGAGCTTGAACTGCTGCGACCTGGTCATTCTTAGGCGCCGACATGCCGTGCATGGGAACGTTGATATAGCGCATGCCTAGGTCCGTGACGACTTTCTGCTCGTGCGCCTGGGAATGCTCACCGATGTCGCGGAGATCGACAACGGTCTTGACCCCAAGCTGGGCGAGGTTCTCGAATCCCATATCGGTGGGCTGCCCGCCGCGATAAACGTGGTCATCGACTTTCTGAAAATTAGGCAGGTTCTCGCTTTGAGAATCAGCCCAGGCGGGAACTAGGATCAGGCTGGTTGTGAGACAAACGATGGCGGCGCGCCGCCGAAGGTAGGAATGGTGCTGCATTTTTAGATCCTCTGATGAATGCCCGTTTGGGTCGGGCAGCCATCAGGGGTCCAAGAACCGTCCCCTGGCTGGGGTGCGCCAACTTCCTCGGCTCACTTCTGTAGATGCTTCATCCGCCCAAAAAGTTGCGCTACAAAGTGTGCCGACAATGGCATTCTTCTTGCACCGGAAGTGGCGCTAGTACGAGCTGGCGCGTTGAAGGGAGAAGCCCAGTATGTCCAGTACTTTACGACGACTCGTATTCTTACTTGCATTTGTGGTCTCGAGCATGCCGGCGGCTAACACGAGCGGCCAAGCCGGAATAGCCGAACTCGGGCATGGCGTGAAGGCGGCTCTCTGGCGTGATCCCGCGGATATCCCGTCTCTCAATCTGTTTTACGGATCGGGAGGCGAGGACCATCAGCCCCGCGGAACATTTACGTTCATTCAGGAGGACATGGAGGGCTCCAGCCCCAAGTTGGACGTCCGCGATCAGGACGGAGTCAGGTGGAAAGTGAAACTTGGCGCCGAGGCTCGTCCAGAAGTCGCGGCGTCGAGGTTGGTGTGGGCGGCGGGCTATTTCACAACGGAAGATTACTTTCTTGAGGATCTCCATGTGCAAGGTTTGCCGGGTCACCTGCATCGCGGTCAAGACTTGGCCGGACCCGGTGGCACTTTGCATCAGGCGCGGCTCAAGCGCCCGATGAAAGGCCAAGAGAAATGTGGAAACTGGCAGTGGGGCTCAAATCCGTTCACGGACACGCGCGAATTCAACGGCCTGAGGGTGATGATGGCGCTCTTGAACAATTGGGATCTCAAAGACATCAACAACGCTAAATACGAAAAGAAACACCCCGGCAACTCGGAGGAACTTGAACAACTTTATTTGGTTAGCGACCTAGGGGCCAGCTTCGGCTCCACCGGAATCAGAGTGCCAGTCGACTCAGCCAAAGGGAATCTTGAAGCGTACAAGCACTCGAAATTCATCACCGGCCAGACCCCCGATTACGTAGACTTTGGCACACCCAGCAGCCCAACGCTGATCGAGACCTTCAATTTGCCGATGTTCCTACGCCGGGTTGACCTGCATTGGATCGGCCGGCGCGTCCCTCGTGCGGACGCCAAGTGGATGGGACAAGTACTAGGCCAGCTTTCACCAGAACAGATTCGCGACGCATTCCGCGGTGCGGGCTATTCAGCAACTGAGGTCAATGAGTTCGCGAAGGTAGTCCAAGGCAGAATCGCCGAACTCAACGCTCTGTGAGGACACCCAGGTGGCTGGACTTCATCTCAGACTAGTGGGAAGGCGAATCATAACCTTTCTCGAGACTGCCGGCGAGTTCGGCCTGTTTGGCGGGCGTGTGGTTCGCGACGCTCTTCGCGGGCCCTTCGAGATTCATGAGATTGGCCGCCAGATCAGAGAAATCGGCACGCGCTCCGTTCCGCTGATCGTCCCTTGCGGGATGGCTCTGGGAATCGTCATGTCTCTTCACACGCGGGCGTCGCTGGTGCGGTTCGGAGCATCTTCGATGATCCCCGCCGCTTTGACCATCGCCACGTTTCGCGAACTCGGCCCGATGGTGACCGTTTCTATTCCATGGTCCTGTCTGGCAAAACATCGCTTACGGGAAGCCGGAGGCGACGCGCTCTGAGATGCTGCGCGCCGCGAAGCTCGCAAACGCTCACGAGTTTATCGGGAAGCTGCCGGAAGGGTACGACACGATTGTCGGTGAGCGGGGCATGACGCTCTCCGGAGGCCAGCGGCAGCGAATCGCCATCGCCCGGGCCGTGATTCGCAACACGCCTATCCTGATTCTTGACGAGCCCAGTTCGGGTTTGGACGCAGCGTCGGAGAAGCTGGTTTTCGAAGCCCTGGACCGCCTCATGGAAAGCAAGACCGCTATCGTGATCGCCCATCGGCTGTCCACAATTCAAGGCGCAGATGTGATTTTCGTGGTCAACGGCGGGCGGGTCGTGGAAAGCGGCAGGCACGAGGATCTGCTTCGATCCGGGGGCTTGTATGCGGAGTTCTATGAATTGCAATTTCGAGGAGCCGAAGCCTCTCAAACGGGCAGCCGGTAGATTCTACCGTGCATACCTTGCATAGCCTCCTTTGTTTCGCCTCCACCCGTGGCTGGGACGCTGGGTGCACTCGGAATTTCGACAGGTGCAAGCGCTTTGCTGTGAATCGTTACGTGTATTCGTCCGCACGGAATAGATTCACAACGGTTGTAAAGCTGCACAAGAATATGTAGATGAAACTCTGGGTACTACCCGACGACGGTCTGGCTCCGCTGTTAAAAGCCATTGACAGCGCGCACTCGACTATAGACATCATGATCTTTAGGTTCGACCGGACAGAGGTCGAGGGCGCACTGGCACGCGCCGTGAGCCGGGGCGTGGCGGTTCGCGCGCTCGTGGCGCACGCGAACAAAGCCGGTGAAGACGGCTTGCGTCATCTGGAGCAGCGGTTGCTCGGCGCGGGTGTGAGCGTGGCAAGGACAGCGGACGATCTAGTGCGCTACCACGGCAAGTTGATGATCGTGGATCGGCGGGACCTGTATCTATTGGCTTTCAATTTGACATTGCTTGACACCAAACGTACCCGCAGTTTCGGCATCGTCACCAGCGACCGGACGCTGGTTCAGGATGCCACGAAGCTATTCGAAGCCGACACCAGGCGGCTTCCTTACACGCCCCGTGCACGGACGCTGGTGGTGAGCCCGACGAACGCGCGTAAACGGCTGACGGCGTTTATCCGCGGCGCGAAGAGCGAGATCTTGATCTACGATCCCGGCGTAAGCGATCCCGCGATGATCCGGCTCCTTGAGGAACGATCCAAGGCAGGCGTCACCGTCAGGATCATCGGCCGGCTTGCGCGCCGGGGTTCCAAAATCGAAGTGCACAAACAGCCTCGGCTTCGGCTGCACACGCGAACGATGATCCGAGACCGGCAGCAGGCTTTTGTGGGAAGCCAAAGTTTGCGGGCTGCGGAACTCGATACACGCCGCGAAGTCGGCGCGGTCTTTAGCGATCGCAGAACTATAGCCAAGCTGGTGAAGGTCTTTCAAGAGGACTGGCAACTTGCCGAACGAATTGAGAAGCAAGAGCACCAGGACGAGAAAGCGCCCGCTGAGAAAGTCGCGAAGAAACTAGCGAAGGCAATCGCGAAGGACCTGCCGCCTGTAGCGCCCGTCCTTGAAGAGCTCATCAAGGAGATGGGAGTAGTCAAGACCGAGGTAGATCTGGTTCCCGGCGAAGTGGAGGCGAGCGTAAAAGATGCAGTGAAGGCAGCAGTGAAGGAAGTCGTGGAGGATGCAATCGCGAACTTGACGGAGGACAAGAAGGAGATCGAATCCGATGCAGCGTAGTGAGCTCTTGCATGCGCCAGACAGCGCCCAGACGCCTCTCGTCCTGTTTCTTCTGGATGCACCGGCGCCACGCGCCACTCGGCGAACTTCAACGGCCTGATTCTCGTCGGCCGGGAAGAAGGCGAGAATAGTTCGGTTCGTAGTTGTTTTTTGACAAGGACGCTGGAGGGATCCGATCACTCAGCCCGGCCTCGGATCGCTTGGGCCAGTAAACTGAGTAGGAAAAGAGTAGCGAACAGGACCCCAGCACCCTTGGCGGACGTTGCCGTGGAAGAGTCCAACGCCATTCCCGCCGCAACGACGGTCATTAGCGCAAAAAGTATCAGCCAGCCACGCATTTTCTGCTCCTCCGGTACGGCGTCAGTTAGAGTTATCCCCTTGCCGCAAGTCGTATGGAAGCGGTCTCAAGAAGTCGTGGGCCTGACGGGAAGCCATCAGGAGACTCAAAGGCAGTGTGCGATCTGAACGGATGCGCGGTGGACGATCCCCGCAGGGGACTAAGAGGGAACCTGTCTCGCCGGACGCAGGTGAGGCCAGGTCCCCTCGAAACGGTCTAGCTCCGGACTCGGCGATTCTTCATGAGACCCAGGCCCAGAAGGGCTGCGCCTAACAATCCGAAGGTCGCGGGTTCCGGAACTGCTGTTGAAGCAAAAGTGGCCGAAAACGTTTGTAAAGGCAGGCGATCGGAGGCCACGTCCGCCAACACGCTAGTAATGGTTCCGGGCGTTGTCACCTGTGCTGTGAAAAGTCCGTTCGTCGGACTCTTGCCGGAGACAGCCGTTCCCAGATATGCAGTTCCGCTTAGAGCTAAAGTCACGGTAACGCCGGTATTGGTCTGCGTCAGCGCGAATGGCGAACCCGTAGGCGTGCACTGGTTTCCAACCGTGTCGCTCCCGCACTGTGCAAGAGTTCCGATTCCCGGGAAGATATATCCCAAGTCGAAAGTGATAACACCAAGGGTCGTGTTGAATGTGGCGAAGTTAGCGATCGAAACAGGGCCCGTAACGGGTGGCCCCGTAAGATCCGCGATGGTGCCCCCAGTCAGCCCGCTATAGGAGCCCGTAGAAGAAGCGGCATTGAACTGATTGGGAACGTTCAGGTTGTCGAAGAAGTGTATTCCGTTCGTGTCAACGATCACCGTTCCATCAATATTGGCTACGCCCGTCACTGGTGTTGCCGAAAGACTCGCTCCCGTCATTAACGCCAGGCAGGTTGCCATGGCCATTAGGCCGGGACCTCGCCAGCGTGATGCCATCCTTAACTCTGTGCACGTCATTTAAACATCCTCCTCTTAGATCGACCAGGTCGTAAGACGCCTGGGTAATCGGTGGCTACACAGCATGTGCGAGACCAAACACTAGATAGCTGATTTTGCGGGACATCCTAGATTTAGCCCGGTGCAGAATTTGCATGAGTGACGCAGTGTGGTCAGCAAGCCTTGTCTGCCCCGGGCAAGAATTGCTGCATTCCCTGGCACTCCGAACTTCGCCGTTCCTTCCGCGCCACTGCGCGCCACTGCCGAATCGGCATTGTCGACCGATAGCAAACAAAAAGAGAACGCCTTATGGCTGGCGCGATTCAACGGGCGGGGCAGTGGAATGCGCCGCAACATCGTGGAGCAGGTTCAGGTAGGGGGCCGACCCGAAGATACGAGATCTCCGGGAGGAGGAAGCATCCACCCTCGGTGAGAGAGGCGGATGCAACTCGGCCCCGACGAGGAGATCTCAAGGCGCCGCTTCTGTTTCGTCGCGAGCTATTTTCTCGATAAGATCACCCGCCCGTTTCACTCCGCCCGCGGCACGGATGTTCTCGGCCATGCTTTTGGCCCGAGTCAGGTAAATCCGATCGCCGAGCATCTTTTCGATCCGGGCTCGAACCAGCGGCGAACTGACACCAGAGAGAGGAATGATTTCCCCCGCTCCCACCCAGCGAACTCGCTGAGCGATCGCCGGCTGCTCGTAAGTAATCGGCATCACCAGCAGTGGCACGCCACAAGTGAGCGAATCGAGCACCGTATTGAGTCCGCCGTGGGTCAGGGTCAAGCTGGCCCGCTGGAGCAATTCGAGCTGCGGCGCGTAGGACACAGCCAGGACATTCTGGGGGAGAGTGCCCAACGATTCTTCGCCGGCACCAGCAATGACAAGCTGAACATCCAACTCGCGGCACGCCTCGGCAAAACAGTGGAACAACTTCGGATTCCTATTTTGCAGAGTTCCGAGGGATGCGTAGACTAGAGGCCGGCCGTCCAGCCGTTCCCATGGAAATCCTACGTGACGCCGGGGCTGGCGGCGAAGTGGGCCGACGTAATGGAAACAATCGGGAAGGGAGCGCCGCGGGAAATCGAACTCACAGGGCTGCTGGCTGATCTGTGCGAGAGACGAGAATGTCTCCCCAAGATCCAGGTGAAGAGGCAGTTTCCAGCGCTTCCGGTACACGGCGAGGGTGTCCTTCACGGGCGAGAGCATACGGTCCGATACGGCATTTCCCAGCCGGTTGCGCATCCGCGCCCACCAGACGTCGCGATACCCCCAAGGGGTGAACGGCGGAGGTATGCCCGGCTCGCGATTCAAGGCCAGAGCGTTGCAAATCGTCACGAAGGGAAGGCCCAGGTGTTCGGCGACGCTTCCACCGGCAGGCTCGGTTTGATCGACCAGGAGCATGTCGACACGCGCGGCCTTGACTGCCGCGGGAGCATTCCGGCAGATGGTTTCCGTCGTTTTCTGAATCGCCTGGACGGTGAATCGTAAGGCTGCCAGGCCCGATTTCCTGCTCAGTTGAGTTAACGAATCGTGGAGCGATCCGAGGGGGTGCTCGCTTGCTCCAATGGGACAAAAATCGACCCGCTCCGAGCGAAGTTGCGCCTCCAGATCCGGTATTTGGAAGAACGTTACTTTATGGCCGCGCTCCTGCAGTTCCTGTGCGAGCGCGAGGAAGGGATTTATGTGACCAGGGACGGGTGGGCCGATGATGCCGAAGTGAGTCAATTTCCTGAAGACCGGAGCGGCGGCTGCGCGCAGACTTGCGCGCCCTGATGCCTCTGTTGGACACTCTTCCCGATTCGATAGAGACGATGAAGCGACCAGGGAAGACTGGGACTCGTGAGGTTCTGATATGCGGCTTCTCGTGGAAGGCTTGAGATCAGCCGCTGGTAGGCTGTTCCCAGATTGTGATACGGAATCCCCGGAAAGTAGTGGTGCAAAGCGTGGTAGCGTAGGCCCACGGGTGCCCACAACTCTGTCCACACAGCCCCCGGCGTGTCAATGGAATCCATTAATTGCCCTTCGCGATCGAGTGGCGTCCCTGTGCTTTCGTAGCGATGGGCCCCGAGAGTCCGCAAGGCATTGCAAAGAGCCGCGCACCCGCTGATTCCGTACCAGACTGCCAGAGCTTTCCATCCGCGACCATCGTGTGTGGCAGTCGCGGCTGACGCAAGCCAGACCAGCAAGGTCACTGCCTCCCAACGACGGATCGAAGCGGTTAAATCAGGGGAAGCCTCCCTTCGATACCGGGAATTCATCGACAGCGAAGAGGCATGCACCACCAACCATCGGTGAAGCCGCGGCCACACTAGTCCGACAGGCGCGACGATCAGAAAACGAAGCAGAAGCGCCAGTGGGATTAGAACGCTGTGGGCCGCGAAAACGATGGTCATCCAGCGGGAACTAGCGAAGCGGAGATACTCTGGATCCTGATCCGTTCCGTAGGTTGCGAGACTGTGATGGCTTGAGTGCACTCCTACGTACACAAAGGACGGCATGAGCAACGGAACGCCGAAAAGCACGTTCCAAGCGGTCTCGAAGCCGCGCAGATGGGACCGGCGGATGTGACTGATCTCGTGGACGAAGCATAGCCCCCGGTACAAAGCGCAGGTGGCGATCAAGCAGGCCACCCACATGATTGGTGAAAACGATTTGGCGAAGAGGGCCACTCCGAAACCACCCCACCCGGCAGTGGCGGTGAACAGGAGATCTATCCAGAAGATCGCAGGCCGAGGTTGATGAAGGTCCTGGACTAAAGACCACGCCTCCCTGTGGTTCGTCATGCTTTGGCTGTCGCCTGCGATGGCGCATGGGGCGCATCTGGCTGATATCGGCCCGGCGCAAGCACGCCATTGGGATCGAGGGCGTCTTTGATCGCGCGAACCAAGCCGGCATATCCGTCCGGCGCACTCATTTCAGACATGGCTTGGATCCCCAGCCTGTAGGAGTAATAGCCTCGATCGGTCAACTCCTGCCGCAGGCGGCGGTAACAGGCCATCGCCTGATCGTCTTGCCCGGGTTCGCGCCGGTCGTAGCAAATAGAGATCACGCACGCCGCGGCCCGCTCGGTGATGAGTGTCATCGAGATACTCGGCTCGAAGCCATACTCGATCAGGATTCGCGTAGCGATTTCCGCGACTAATTCGACATGATGCCCCTCCATGGGAGCGATCGGAGCGTGCCACAGAAGTCCGCAGCCATCGCGATCCGGATCCATGGCGGAAGGAGGAGCGCTCTTCTTCCGCCAGTAGGCACTCGCGAGCGGTTGTTCCGTAGGGATGCCCTTCATGAGGCCGTAAACGGGACGAGCCAGTTCGATCGTCTTGCTCAAATCCCATCCGGTCATGAATTGGTAGAGCCTGGCGAATCGGGAGGCAAATGCCAACTTTCTGTCATCCAGGAACTGCAGGCGGTCGACCTTGCCCTTGAGCGCGTTGCGGATGGCCCGTTTCGCTTCCGCGACCTGGCCCCGCGTTCCATAAAGTCCGCCCGAACCACTCCAAGCGCCAAACTTGAGCCGGCGTCGAAGATCGGACATCAGCTCAGGGCGCAAGGGTGTCTCGCCGTTGGTCTCCTGCCAGGGGTATTGCTGAATGCCGGCCAGAACTTTGTAATCGTTCGCGATGTGCACGGTGCTGCGCAGAATCCCTTGCATTCGCAGCGGCCGCAAGGCTTCAATGAGCGGAGCGATCTGATCCGCACGGTTGCACTGGAAAAAGAAGGCCTCGAAGTGCTCCGGCGCCGGCATGAGCCAGACGGTCATGCGCGTCACGATTCCTAAATTCGACTGAGAGAACAACCCTTCCAGTGTTGGTCCCGCACCCCACCTGTAAACGGCGCCGGCCTGAGCGCCCGGGAAGCGGCAGAATCCCGTTTTCACAAGGTCACCTGACGGCAACACGACTTCGAAGCCGCACACCTGCGCGAAATGATCTCCGTAGGGCGTGTGACCGAATCCGCGTTCGACCACATTGCCGATCAAGCTGCAGTCCGGACTGGACCCCGTCGCATCCATCCACAACCCCGATTGGCGAGCCTGCAGGAACTGAAACAGCTCTCGTTGCGTCACACCGGGCTCGACCGTCACGTATGCGAGCTGTTCATTGAAGTCCAGAATGCGGTTCATCCGGCTCAGATCGATTAAGACGCTACCATCGGCCACGGGCACGCGCGAGCCATATCCCCAGTTCTTGCCGCTGCTGACGGGATAAACGGGGATCCGAAAGCGATTGGCGATGCGGATGCAGTCTTGCACTTCCTCGCGGCTGGCGGGACTTATAATCGCGGGAACCGTCTGGGTTGTCGCAAATGTTGCGGTTTCCGCGGCGGCCCGGCTCCGGCCATCCACCAGCACATGGCCTGCCCCGAGAATCGTGGTCCACTGCTCAAGGGCCTGATCGAGCCGCGCCACGGTTTCTTCCGCGAGAAGTGCTGAGGCCAGAGTGCGAACTTCCATATCAGAACTTCCTTATGCCGCCGCCAGCGCCCCAGTCAGCGAAAAGACGGGAACATTCAAGAGCGTCGTGGCGATCTGGTCGATCCATCGCCAGTATTTGGGATTCGGGGAATTGGAGCTGAATCGCACGATTTCCATCTGACACTTGTACTGCGGGTCATAATAGGCCGGTAGCTGCTCCCCCTCCACTTCCAGGGCGGTGCCGCCGATGCGACGAAGTATGGAAGACGAGCGGTTACGCATCGTAGCTGTGGCAATCCCTACGCAGCCACCGAGCAGGTGCGCGAGCCCATACGTCGCCAAGGCTGTCCTGAGGGCTTCCCCCGTGCACCGGCGCTCTTTTGCCAGGGCCCAGCCGCCCACCTCGACATAAGAAACCCCCTGATGCCTGGCGGCCGCCAAATCAGACTCGACCGCTGCCTGCAGTTTCATTCCCCAGTGCTGGCACTCCGCGAGCGCGCAACTGCGAAGGCCCAAGTCGTGAAAGGATGCGGTCTTCCGATGCTCGTGGTAACGAACGCACCCAGAGACTGATCCCTTATCGTCCAACGTCAGCAAGTGCCAGCTTTCCGTGTCCACGGCGGCGCGGTGGCGGCCGTTGCGATCGAGATGCTGTTTTTGGATGGCTCCATCTTCAAGATAGATGCGACCGCGCAATTTTTGCATATCGAATAGGATCGATCCGTAACTCTGCGGATCGACGGTGACGTTCCGGAAATGGCCCGGAACGCGTATACCACAGGGAGCAAGCAAGATAAGCTGCTGATGAGAATGGGAAAAAGAACTTGGTATCAATTTCATGTCTTAACAATCCGTATAGAGACACTTGCCGCGTTGGACCGCAAATACTACGGCCGGATGTTTTTTAGCGGATCGGAGGAGCCACTTTCCTAAAGACCCGAGGGACGCAACAAAACTAACTTCAGGATCTTCGTCCACTCCGCTGTGTGAACGAATCGAGTCAGCTGGCCAAGGAACTACTTGAATTAAGGGGGTAGCGTAACACGTTTTCTTTGCACTAGCAATAACTACTTTTGGCCGCATCCAACGCATCTGAGTCTCCCGTAAAACTTACTTCGGCGTTCCGAACGGTATTCATTAGAGACGGCCGTGCTTCCCGCAGGATTGGTAAATCTTACCTGGTTCTGAAGGTAATATTGACTGCAAAAAAGTTGACCAGAGTCGTGGATCGTGGGGGTGACTTGGCGGCCGGGGAGACCTTCCTGCCGTGGAAAATCGTCCGGCGAAATAACAAGATCCGTGGCTCGGCAAGTTACTTGCCTAAGCATAGACGAGGTAAATCCTATGCGGAAGATCGTTCGAACCATCGCAATCATCAGTTGCCTCACGCTGCCTCTGGGATTGTTCGGCTGGTCTGACAATTCAAATTCTGAGAGGAGCGCGAAAGCCGACCGGAAACTTGCGGAGGATATTCAAGAGTCCGTGGCCAAGGACGACTCCCTACACTCCTCTTCCCGCAAGATCGAGGTGACCGTTCGGAATGGCGTCTATATTCTGAACGGCATAGTGCAGTCTGACGCGGAGAGTCAGGAGATTCAGGGAAAAGCGGAGTCCGAAGTGATCCAGCACATGCCAGACGAACTGCTTGCTACAGCGAACTTCAGGATCGACAATCAGCTGGTAGTCGTTCGGCAGCCCTAGCAGCTGGCAAAAAGCTCTTACAGCCGATTCGTTGAGCTACCGCAGGTTCCTGGGCTACGATCTGAGCGAGCCGACGCCGGATCATTCGACGGCGTCGCGGACCCTGCGGCAAGCTCAGGGGCGGCTGAACCGGCTACAGGCGCTTCTTTCCGCTCTATCCGCAGTCTTTGACGTGGGCACCGCAGTTCCAGACTGGCTCGGACTCTTCCGCTCACAACTATTTCCGGCACTCAGTACTACACTGGTTTGGCGAGTCGGTCTCCCATAGCGGCGTTTCCGCCACCGGCTGCCAGGAAGGCTTACGTGCTCGTTTCTATAAGACTGGTTGAGACACTCGACGCTCGTGATCTCTGAATTCATACGCTCTTATCTTCCCCTGGGCAACCCGATCGGATTCGGCGTAAGCGACTCCCTCATCTTCGCCCTGGCCGTGCTGCTAGTCGCGCTCGTGCTCGCACGGACGTATCTGGAGCGGCCGGCGCGATGGCTGTCGCGGAGAAGCATTTGGTGTCTGCTGCTGCTGGCCGTCTTGCCGGTGATTCTCCGGCTCGCGCTTTTGCGCGCACATCCCGTCCCTACGCCCGATACGGCCGATGACTTCAGTTATCTGCTCCTGGGCGATACTCTGGCTCACCTGAGGCTGGCGAATCCGGTTCATCCCATGCACCGGTTTTTCGAAGCGGTTTTCATTTTGCAGGAGCCTGGTTACAGCTCGATGTTCCCGCCCGGCCAAGGGATCGTGCTGGCGCTGGGGCAGATCGTATTTGGCAATCCCTGGGCCGGAGTGGTGCTCTCCGTGGCGGCCCTGTGTGCGTCGAGTTACTGGATGCTGCGCGGCTGGACCACCCCGATGTGGGCGCTGATCGGAGCGCTGCTGGGCGTGTTCGAGTTCGGTCCGTTGAGCCAGTGGATGAACAGCTACTGGGGTGGAGCGGTCGCGGCGTCGGCGGGCTGCCTGGTGTTTGGATCGCTGCCCAGGCTTCGCGCCGGATGGCGCAACCGGGACGCAGCCCTTTTAGGCGCTGGTCTGGGAGTCCACATGCTGACGCGTCCCTTTGAGTCGGTGCTTTTGGCGCTGTGTGTTGTTTTATACTTCGTGCCGGTCTTGGTTCATAAGCTCGAATGGCGGCGGCTGGCGAAGGTTTCCCTGGTTGCATTGCTGGCGGCTGCGCCGGCCATCGCGCTCACGCTGTTCCACGACCGTGCCGTCACCGGCCATTGGACGACGCTTCCGTACGCTCTGAGCCGGTATCAATATGGAGTGCCCGCGGCCTTCACCTTCCAACCGAATGTGGTGCCGCACCGGGCGTTAACGCACGAACAGGCCATCGACTATCAGGCGCAGCGCCTGGTGCACGGCGAGGGAACCGATACGGTTCGCGATTACTTTTCGCGGCTGGTCTACAGAGTGCGGTTCTACCGGTTCTTCTTTCTCGCGCCTCTGTTTCTGGTTTTGCCGGTTTTTCTGGTTACGCTCCGGGAGTTCCGCTTTCTGTGGGCACTGCTCTCGGTGATCGTCTTCAGTCTGGGGACCAATTTCTATCCCTATTTTCAGCCCCACTACATCGCGGCGCTGACCTGCGTGTTTCTGCTGATCAGCGTCACCGCTCTCGAACGTCTGGCTCGATGGAGCATCCGCGGATCGCCGGCGGGCAGGGAAATCGCCCGCACCATTCTGTTCCTCTGCGCGGCGCAGTTTTCGTTCTGGTACGGAGTCCATTTTTCGGCCAACTTCCAGCCCGCCAACCCGCAGCTTCTGGACTCGCTCGGTTCTTACGAAACCTGGGATTACATCAACTACGGCGATTTCCAGGGGCGCGACGCGATCGACGCGCGTTTGGCGCAGGCGCCCGGAAAACAAGTCGTGTTTGTTCGCTATTGGCCGCGGCATCTCTTCGATGAATGGATTCACAATGCGGCCAATCCGGATGCGTCGCGAGTTGTGTTCGCGGCGGATCTGGGCGCCGGCGAAAATGAAAAGCTGCGGCAGTATTATCCGGACCGGACCGCCTGGATTCTCGAACCCGACGCACGTCCGCCTCAGTTGACACCGTATCCTGCCGCCCCGGCCGAGCCAGCGATCACGCCTGTTCAAGCCCAGCCGCCGCCCGCTGCGACACCCCATCGAAGGGGTCCCATCGTGCTCGAGACTGTGCACTAGATGTTCGTCATCCGCCCATCTCGCGTCAACCCGCGGTTCCTGAGAGTGCCGGCGCGCAAACCTGAGCCAGGCTCGTGTCCAAGGCGCGGATAAAAACATCCACATCCGCGACACTGACGTTGAGCGGAGGCGAGATTCGGATCACGTTGCCGTCCAGTCCACCCCGCCCGATCAAGATTCGGTTCTCTCTCGCCGCTTCCATCAGCTGAACCGTCTCGGCCGTGGCGGGCGCTTTGGAATCGCGGTCCTGGACCAGTTCGATCGCCTGCATCAGCCCCATGCCCCTGACGTCGCCGATCAGAGGATACTTCTTTTTCAGCTCCTCAAGACTTGCCCGCAAGTGAGCGCCGACGGTCGCGGCATTGCCCGCCAGATTCTCTTCCTCGATCAGGTCGATCACCGCCTTTGCGGCCGCTGACTGAACCGGGCCGCCGCCGAACGTGGAGATCGTGAGCTTCTGAACGCTATCGGCCACCTCCGGGCGAGCGGCGGTGAGTCCGATCGGGAATCCGTTCGCCAAGCCCTTGGCGCTGGTGACGATATCCGGCGTGACGTCCCACTGATCGATGCCCCACCAACGATTTCCGGTGCGGCCCCAGGCGGTCTGGACTTCGTCGCTGATGAAGACGCCGCCGTGTTCCCGCACGATCTTGGCGACAATCTGGAAATACTCCTTGGGCGGAGTGATAAAACCGCCCACGCCCTGGATCGGCTCGGCGATCATTCCGGCGATCTGTCCCGTGGTGGTGGTGCGAATCAGCTCGCCCACGTCCTGCGCGCAGCGGACCTCGCAGTCCGGATACTTCAAGCCGAAGGGACAGCGGTAGCAATAGGCGTTGTGCGCGAAGGTGATTCCCGCTTGCACCGGTGGGCCCAGCTTCCAGCTCGATTGCCCGGTCAGCCCCATCGCCAGCGACGACCGGCCGTGATAGGAATGCCGCAACGCGATGATGTCCGTCGAACCGGTGAAGCAGCGCGCCGCGAGGATCGCCATTTCATTGGCTTCCGTGCCGCTGTTGGTGAAAAACGATTTCCAGCCGCTGCCGGGGGCAATCGTCGAAATCTTTCGCGCCAAGGCCGCCTGTGGCTCGGTGGGAAACACCGTCGAAACGTGCTGAAGCCGGTCCACTTGCGCGTGAACCGCGCGGTTCACCTTCTCATTGCAGTGACCGACGCTCACCGTCAGAATGCCGCCGAAGAAGTCCAGATACTGGTTGCCATCGGCGTCCCACACGTACTGGTTCTTGGCTCTGGTCAGCACCAAAGGATCGCGAAAGTAATGGAAAACCGCCGGGAACAGACACTCCTGGTTCGCCAGTATGATTTCTTCCTTGGTCACACCGCCATTATTGCGCACACTTGTGTTCCCGCCCTCTAGCAAACTCCCCGACTGCGCCCGCCAGCGTGGGAGTGGACAGAGCTGCCTGTCCCCCTTTTTCACCGAGCCCACTCGCGATCGTAATAGGATTGAAGATACTATGGCGATTGCGGACGTCGGCACGCAAACTCGAACCGTGAGTCAGCCAACAGTAAAACATTGGATCGGCGGAAAGCTGGTCGCATCGAATTCAGGACGCTCCGGCGTCGTATGGAACCCGGCGACGGGCGAGGCGCAGGCCAAAGTCGATTTCGCGAGCCCCGCGGAAGTGGATCAAGCCGTCGAAATCGCCAAGCAAGCCTTCGTCGAGTGGCGCGCTTCGGCTCTCTCTCGCCGCGCGGAGGTCATGTTCAAGCTGCGGGAACTGGTGGACGCCAATCGCCGCAGGATTGCGGAAATGCTCACCGCCGAGCACGGCAAGACCGTTCCCGACGCCCTGGGCGAAGTGGCCCGCGGTCTCGAAAACATCGAATTCGCCTGCGGAATCCCCAATCTGCTCAAAGGCGGATTTTCCGAACAGGCCAGCCGGGGCATCGACGTTTATCAGATCCGTCAGCCTCTGGGGGTCGTGGCCGGCATCACTCCTTTCAACTTTCCCGCCATGGTTCCGATGTGGATGTTTCCGATCGCCATCGCCTGCGGCAACACTTTCATCCTGAAGCCCTCGGAGAAAGATCCGTCCGTCAGCCTGTATATGGCCGAGCTCATGAAAAAGGCCGGCCTGCCCGATGGCGTCTTCAATGTCGTGCAGGGCGACAAGGTCGCGGTGGACTGTTTGCTGAAACATCCGGATGTGAAGGCGATCAGCTTCGTCGGATCCACGCCGGTCGCACGGCCGATCTACGAAACGGGAACCCGCAACGGCAAGCGCGTCCAAGCGTTGGGCGGCGCCAAAAATCACATGCTGGTATTGCCCGACGCAGACCTGGATAGGGCGGCCGATGCCGCAGTCTCGGCGGCGTTCGGATCGGCCGGCGAGCGCTGCATGTCCATTTCGGTCGTAGTCGCCGTAGGTGCGATCGCCGATCCATTGATTGCCGCGATCCGCGAAAGGATGGCCAAGATCACGGTCGGCCCAGGGATGGAAGAAGGCAATGAAATGGGCCCGCTGATTACGCGCGAGCACCGCGATCGCGTGGCATCCTACGTGGCGAACGCCTCCGCGGAAGGAGCAACCGTTGCCGTGGATGGTCGCCAGGATCCGGCATGCGGCCGCGCAGGCTTCTTCCTGGGAACGTCCTTGCTGGACCACGTGGAGCCCGGCATGCGCTGCTATCGCGATGAAATTTTCGGGCCGGTGTTGAGCGTCGTCCGGACCGATACCTACGATCGGGCATTGCGCATCATCAATGAAAACCCTTACGGCAACGGCGTGGCCATCTTCACCCGTGACGGGGGAGCCGCGCGGCAGTTTCAGTTCGATGTAGATGCGGGAATGGTGGGCGTGAACGTTCCTATTCCCGTTCCGGTGTCCTACTACAGCTTCGGCGGCTGGAAGGCCTCACTGTTCGGCGACCTGCACATCTACGGTCCCGAAGGAGTTCAGTTTTACACACGCACCAAGGTGGTCACCAGCCGGTGGGCCGCACCGGAAACAAGCAAGGTGGATCTCGGATTCCCGCGATAAAAAGCGGACAGGCTACTCTGTCCCCTCCCGTAAGCTCCTGGCTTCGCCCGCCAGCGTGGGAGTGGACAGAGCGGCCTGTCCCCCTTTTCCGGGCAGCTGTCCGTTTTGGCCCAACATGCGATCGAGGGTCGCGTACAATTCCTGTTGCCGGATTGGCTTGGAGACGTAGGCGTCCATGCCGGCCGCCAGACACCGTTCCCGGTCGCCTTTGAATGCATGTGCGGTCATGGCAACGATCAGGATGTGCGCACCCGATTTCCGCTCCTGTTTGCGAATGGCAGCGGTGGCCTCAAATCCATCGATGCCGGGCATCTGGATGTCCATCAGCACGATATCGAAGGACCCATGATCGAGCGCGGCCAGTACCGCCCGGCCATCGTCCACGACGGATACGGCGTGGCCTCGTTTTTCCAGCAGGCACCGCGCCAGCATCTGATTCACCCTGTTATCTTCGGCCACCAGCACTCGAGAGGAACCAGCGGCGTATCGCGGAACACTTCGGACCCGCTTCGTCTCGGCGTCGCTTTGAGGGATTTGCTGGAGACTCTCGCAGATCAGGTTCAAAAGTTCGGCCTGGCGTACGGGTTTCACCAGGTACGCTGAGATTCCCAGTTCGCGGCAGAGCATGGCGTCGCCTAGCTGATCGGCCGACGTCAGCATCATGATGGTTGTTCGCACCAGCTCCGGGTGATCCTGGATCTGTTTCGCGAGCGTGAAGCCGTCGATTTCCGGCATCTGCCCGTCCAACAGAACCAGCGGAAACGGGCTGCCCGCCTCCTTGGCTGCTTCCAGCGCTAACATTGCTGCACGGCCGCCTTCCACCGCTGTGGGGCGCATTCCCCATTGCGTTACGAGCCCCGAGAGAACCTGCCTGTTCGTAAAATTGTCGTCCACGATCAGCACCGGCAGGTCGCGCAGCAGCGTTGGATGAAGCGGCGTGGCTTGGTCGGAAACCAGGGTGTGAACGCCCAGGTGTGCGGTGAAGTGGAAGGTGCTGCCTTGTCCCGGCTCGCTTACGACCCAAATGCGGCCCTCCATCATCTCGACGAGTCTGCTGCAAATGGTGAGGCCCAAGCCGGTGCCGCCAAACTTGCGCGTCATGGATTGATCGGCTTGGGAAAATGCTTCGAAAATCTTTTCTTGCTGTTCCGTGGGGATTCCCACTCCGGTATCGCGGACAGAGAAGCGCAAACAGGCCCGATCCGGACTTATGGATTCGATCTTCACGTCCACCAGTATTTGACCCTGCTCCGTGAACTTGATGGCATTCCCCACCAGGTTGACCAGGATCTGACGCAGACGTCCCGGATCCCCCGATAGCGCCGCAGGCACGTCCGGGTGGACGTCGTAGATGAGTTCGAGACCCTTCTGGTGCGCGCGGAACCCCAGCGTCTGCATGATCTCGCCCAGCCTGTCGCGAAGATCGAAGGAAATGGATTCGAACTCCAACTTGCCGGCCTCAATCTTGGAGAAATCCAAAATGTCGTTGATCACCGTAAGCAGCGACTCAGCCGAGAGATGAACCAATTCCAGATTGTCTCGCTGGTCGGGAGTAAGCTCGCTGTCCAGCACCAGCTCGGTCATGCCCAGGATGCCATTCATCGGCGTGCGGATCTCGTGGCTCATGGTCGCCAGAAACGTACTTTTCGCGTGACTGGCCGCTTCGGCGGCTTCTTTTGCTTTGACCAGTTCGGCGTCGGCCCGCTTGCTTGCGGTGATATCCCGGTAAATCGCCGACACGCCCTGGAGCCGGCCCAGCGGATCTCGAATCGGTGAGAGGATGACCGAGATGTCGATCGGTATCCCGTTCTTCCCCACACGTATCGATTCGAAGCGCTCGATGTGTTCCTGCCGCCGGATTTTGTTCAGTGAGTTCAAATAGTCAGCCCGGTGCTTGGGGACGAACAGCAAGGTAATATGCTTCTCGATGGCCTCTTCCGCGGTATAGCCGAAAAGCCTCTCGGCGCCCTGGTTCCAGCTCAGGATTCTGCCGTCCAGGTCGGTTCCAATGATGCTATCGTCCGAGGATTCTACGATGGATGCCAGGAATGCCCGCATCTTTTCCGCATGCTTGCGTTCCGTGACGTCTTGCGCAATCCCGATAAGTCGAGTCGAGTTGCCTGTCTCGGCCGGAACCGAAAACATTCGCGCCCAGATCCACCGTACGTCGCCATCGGGCCGGACAATGCGATATTCAACCTGCGCCTGGCTCACCGTGGCGGCGATCTCGAACTCGTGAGTTACACGATCCCGATCGTCCGCGTGGATGGATTCGATCCACGAGGATGGGTCGGCGTAGGCGCTGGCGCAAGACTGTCCCCAGATCCGCTCATAAGCATGGCTGACGAAGTACGGTCTCAGGCTATCCGGATCGCGCCAGAAGAAGACTTCGTCGATGTGCTGGACGATGCTCTCGGCAAACTCACGAAACCCGTCGTCGCGGGGAATTGCCAGGTTCCTCTGACTCCCCGGCGAAGGTGGGTTAGCTCGAGTGCTCATAAAGGTCAGCCTTCGCTTGATCGTCCGAAAGCCAGCCCTTCGTTAGGCCTGCTGCCTGGAAATCTGGTCTTTTCAGGCCGCAGGCGTCACTCGAAAACCGAGGCTACCGAGACGATCTGAACATCCATGGGGCGCAGGCCCAGATCCAGCTTCTCGACCAGTTTGTCCTCGGCCAAAATCTCCGCGGGCTTGGCCGAGTTGTATTCGATGGGCGTCGGCCCCGCTCCCACCAGTTGTTTCTTGAGCTGCTCGGCGTTCGCGGCAACCGCGACGATCTGGATCCGGTCCGCGCGCAGATGCCTGCGAATGGCCGCGTTCACCTGTTCCACCGTGAGCTTCGCGATTCCGTTCTTGATATAGCTGTTGTAATCCGGGATCCCGTAATACAGGCTGTCGATCGCATACCCCAACTCTGCATTTTTCGTTTTGGTGAGCACGTTCACGTACTTGGTCAGAAATTCTTTCGTTCGATTGAAATCCTCCGGCGGGATGCCGTTCTGGATCAGCTTGTCCAGCTCAAAGAATGCCAGGCGCAGCGTAAATGCCGCGGCCGGCGGCTCCACCGGGCGGATCCAGATCTGGAAAATCTGGCTGCGGCGAGCCAGGTTCGGCGAGGGCTCCATCAGGAACATCCCGCGCGGAAAATACTCGATGTAGGCATAGTCGCCGTAGTTGATCCCGCGAATCTCGCGAATGCGTTGGAACAGGCGGCCGCCGCTCATGCGATGCGGGCCCAGATACGACTGCATCAGCAGCAGCGCCGGATAGTCCGGATCGCCGCGCTTCACGTCGATCGGGAAACCCAGCGAGTAAGCCACCGATCGCGTATTCTTTTCGACGATCAGCGCGCGCGTATGGTCGATCGCCTCGGGCTTGATCGCCGAAACCGGCGTTGCATCGTTCGCCGGCAGCGCCGCGAAATCCTTCTTGACCTCATCGAGGAAAGCCGCCGGGTATCCGCCGGCCAGCCCGAGAATCAGATTCGACTGCGTGTAGTGCTGCTTGTAGAACTGTTTCAGATCGTCGAGCGTCATCTTCTCGATGGCCGAAATTGTCCCCAGGCTGTAGTGGCCGTACGGAGTGCCGCGATAGAGCGTCGAATAGAGGACTTCCTTGCCGAGTTCCTCGTCGTTGTTCCCGCGCAGGCCCACCCGCAGCGAATTGATCGTATCGTCCTTGATGCGCTTGAAGTCGTCCTCGCGCCAGCCTGGATCGAGCAGCATGGATCGCACCAGCTTGTAATACGCCGGCAGATTATCCACGTGCGTGGTCCCGCTGAACACCGTCATTTCCTCGTCCGTCTGGCTGTTCAACGAAACGGCCATGGGAAACATCGCGTCCACCACTTGCTTATAGGTGAGATCCTTGGTGCCCCCACCCGCCAGCATCGCGGCGGTCAGATGAGCCAGGCCGGGCTTATCTGCCGGATCCATCATCGCGCCGGTGGTGAACACGATTCGAACATTGACCAGCAAAGATTTACTGGGGAGTGTGACCGTTCTCATTTGCGCAAATCCGTTCGCCGAAAGAAGCACTCCTCCAAGAAGTACGTGGATGACACCCGCTGCGCCGAATTTCACTTGCCACCCCCGGCAGCCGGACCCGTGAGCGTAACGATGGTCCGGTTATTCCCGGTAAAGAATTTTCGCGCCGCGGCCCGAATGTCTTCCGGAGTCAGCTTGGAATAGAGCGCGTACAGTTTGTCGATGGTATCGGGCGTTCGCCGCAGCGCCACGTAACGCGTGACCGCAGCCGCTACGGACTGGCTATTGTCGAGCTGCATGGTGAAGCCGTAGCGCTCACGGCTCTGGACCGCGCTCAGCTTCTCCGCCGGCACCAGATCGTCCTGGAATTTCTTGATCGTCTCCAGTATCTGTGTGCGGACATAGGGCAGATCCTCGGCCTTCTTGATCCGCGCTTCCACCTCGAACAGATTCGGATCCACGCTTTGAGACATATTCGCGAAGAGGCTGTCGACCTTTTGTTCGCGGACCACCAGCTTTTCGTACAAATCCGAGTTACGCCCGAACGCCAGCGTCGCCAGGGCATCGAGCGCCGCCCAGTCCTTATCCGAATCCGAGTAAGCCGGACCATGGAACGCGATGTCGATCAGCGGAAGAGTCGGCGAGGGCCAATCGATTTTGTTCTCGCGCGGACCGTTCTGCGCAGGCTCCACCGGGATATCCGGATGATAGTTGCCGCGCTTCCAGTTGCCCCAATACCGGTCGACCAGCGTACGAACCTTCTTGGGGTCCACATCGCCCGCGACCACGATGGTGGTGTACTCGGGCCGATAGTAGCGGTCGAAGAATTTGAGGCTGTAATCGTACTGGTTGGGCATGTCCTGCACGTCTTTCAGGAAGCCCATGGTGGTGTGCTTGTAGGTGTGCAGGTCGAAGGCGGTATCGTGCAGCACTTCGTCCAGCTTTTCTTCCGGATCCGAGCTGTTCTTGTTGTACTCGCCGAGCACGGCTCCGGTTTCCGTCTTGAAATTCTCCGGTGTGTACTTCAGGGTTTCGAAGCGGTCGGCTTCCATGGCCAGGATCTGCGCCAGATCCTCTTTCGAAAAGGTGGTGTAGAAAGCCGTGAGGTCATCGCTGGTGAATGCGTTCGAGGCGGCCCCGGCACGCTGCAGGATCTGGTTGTATTTCTCCGGCGGATACTTCGCCGTGCCTCGGAACATCATGTGCTCGAACAAATGCGCGAAGCCCGTCTTGCCGGGTTCCACCTCGTTCCGCGATCCGGTCTGCACCACGATGTAGATGGTGACCAGGTTGGGAGAATCGGTCGGGATCGTCACCAGCCGGAGTCCGTTCGGGAGATCCTGCTGCGTGTAGGCGAACGGAAACGTCTTGACTTGGGCGTTGGCGGCCACAAACGCCCCGGCCGTCAGAACCACCAGGAGCAGCTTCCACATCATACTTTGAGAATATCATTCGACTTTTCACGCCTTGTATCCACGTGTCAAGATCACAATATGGAATACAGGCAACTGGGCCATTCAGGCTTGAAAGTCTCGGTTCTCAGTTTCGGGGCGGGAACCTTTGGCGACGGCAGCGAATTCTTCCGCGCCTGGGGAGACACCGGCGTCGAAGAGGCCAGGAAAATGATCGATATCTGCGTGGACGCGGGAGTTAATCTTTTCGATACGGCCAACGTTTACTCCAAAGGACTCTCTGAGGAAATCCTCGGCAAAGCGATTTCGGGTAAGCGCCAGCAGTTGTTGATTTCCACCAAGGCCACGTTCCCCATGGGCGAAGGCCCGAACGACCTGGGGTCATCGCGCCATCACTTGGTTCGCGCTTGTGAGGATAGCCTCCGCCGTCTCGGCACGGATTATATCGACATCTACCACATGCATGGATTCGATGCGACTACGCCGGTCGAAGAAACGCTCGCGACGCTCGACAATCTTGTGACCAGCGGCAAAGTGCGTTACATCGCGTGCTCCAACTTCTCAGGCTGGCATCTGATGAAGTCGCTGGCCGCCTCAGGCCGAAATGGATGGACCCGCTACGTGGGCCACCAGGTCTACTATTCGCTGCTCGGACGCGAGTACGAATGGGAGCTGATGCCGCTTGGTCTGGACCAGAAGGTCGGCGCGCTGATCTGGAGTCCTCTGGGCTGGGGCCGTCTTACCGGCAAGATTCGCCGCGGTCAGCCTCCGCCTGAAGTGAGCCGGCTTCCCCAAACCGCGGACTACGGTCCGCCGGTATCCGACGAGCACCTGTTCAAAGTGGTCGAGGCCATGGACCAGGTCGCCAAGGAAACCGGCAAGACCGTGCCGCAAATCGCGTTGAACTGGCTCTTGCAGCGGCCCACCGTATCGACCGTGATCATGGGCGCAAGAAACGAAGAGCAGCTCCAACAAAACCTCGGCGCAGAGGGCTGGAATCTGACTGCGGCGCAAATCGCCACACTCGATGCAGCCAGCAAGGTTACCCGCGTGTACCCGTACTGGCATCAGGCGCAGTTTGCGCAACGAAATCCCTTGCCGATTCCCGAGTCATGACATCTCGCGGTCTATTTCGAATCTGTAATATTGTAGGAAATACCTTCTCCTGCCAAGCCCGTGTTATCGAAGATCGACTTCCAGGCGCTCCAGAAGCTCGATACATGCACCGTTGCCAACGCCATTGACAGACTCAAGGTCAGGCCGCGCAACGAAGGTTCGATGTTAGGCTCCGCTGTGCGCTGCCAGCTTCCGAATCTCGGACCTATGCTCGGATATGCGGCGACGGGCCGGTTGCGCTCTATCGCGGCTCCGATCGCCGGCCGTACCTACCGCGAGAACCTGAATTGGTGGCGGTATATTGCTTCGATTCCCGAGCCGCGGATTATGGTCCTGCAGGATGCCGACAATACCCCTGGTGCCGGCGCCTTGCTCGGCGAACTGCACGCTTTAATCGGTCTCGCCTTGAACTGCGTGGGATATGTTACGAACGGGTCGGTGCGCGATCTTCCAGCGGTAGAAGCCTTGGGCTTTCACCTCTTCGCGGGGAGCGTCGCGGTTTCGCACATGTACGCGCACGTTTCCGAATATGGCGAACCGATCGAGATTGGCCGGATGAGAATTGAATCCGGCGATTTACTTCATGGCGACTGCCATGGGGTGCACTCCATTCCTTTATCCATCGCTTCGAAAATTCCAGCGGTGGTGACGCAAATGCTGTCCGAGGAGCGTGGGTTGAAGGACTTCTGCCGTTCTCCGGATTTTTCGCTGGAGGGTTTGGGCCGGAGGCTGGAAACACGTCCCGCGGATGGTGCTGACCTGCCTCCCGCCGGCTGAGAATCCCATCCAACGTTTTTTCAGGCGTTGCCGGTTCCATGCGATCGCATCCGCGGGTGCCGGGGTGTATACTTTAAAACGGTTCTGAGAGCTCCGCGTGGAAATTTCGGATGAAATGGGGTGGTATGAAACGAACAGCTTTCGCCGTTTTGGTGGCAGGTTTGGTTGGGCTCGGCCTGGGCGTGCCGGCATCGGCACATCACTCGTTTGCCGCAGCGTACAATCTTAGTGACCCGATCACGGTTCACGGTGTGATCAGCCAGGTGCTGCTGCGAAATCCGCATTCGTGGTTCGTCCTGGATGTGAAGGACGCAAGCGGCAAAGTGCAGCAGTGGTCTTTCGAGGCCGGGACGCCCAGCGGAATGATTCGCAACGGCTACAAGCCCAACATCATCAAGGCGGGCGCCGAGGTCACCATCAAGGGTTTTCGCGCCAGGGATACCTCGCAGAATAGAGGCATGCTGCGAGAGCTCACCACCGCGGATGGACAAGTGTACGGCATGTTCGGGCCCCAGGAGGGACCGGGCAAGTGAAGCGCTCGATCTTAACCGCGGCGGTCGCGGCGACGCTGGTATGGTTCACGGCCGGTCCGACTCGCCTCGCGGCACAGTCAGGAAGTGCTCCGGCGCCGGCGCCGCGCACGGCCGATGGGCATCCGGATCTGTCCGGAGTCTGGTGGCGTGGAGCGGATGTCGGAGGGCGCACAGCCAGTGGAGCAAATCCAATCGCACCCGCTCGCGGAAGGGACGGAGCTCCGGCGCCCACGTTTACCAGCTTGTATACGCCTGCGGCCATGGCCAAGGCCAAAACACTTTCGGATAAAGATGATCCGGCCCTGGGGTGCACGAATACGGCGTTTGGCACTCTGAACGTGAGCCTCTTCGACGTGGGAGCGGTGGGACAGATCGTCCAGACTCCGAAGTTCCTCATCATGCTGACGGAAACCTATAACAGTTTTCAGATCATCCCCATCGATGGAAGGCCGCGTCGCGATGCCGTGCCTCCTTCGAATCGCGGAGATGCCATCGGGCATTGGGAGGGCGACACCCTGGTTGTCGATAAGACCAACTTTACCGACACCAGCTGGATCTATGCGGAAGGCCGCGTATCTTTTCATTCCGACGCGCTGCATGTCGTCGAACGCTATCATCGCGTGAACGCGAACACGCTCGAGATCGAGGCGACGCTCGATGATCCCAAGGTGCTGACCAAGCCGTGGGCCGTTCCTAAACAGACTCTGGTGCTGGCGCCGTTCGACCAGATCATGGAACTGGCTTGCTCCAACGAAACCCAATCTCTGGTCGAGGGCGCGGCGAAAGCGGCTTCCGGAAAGAATTGACGTTCCTGCCCGCTGTTTTCGCATTGGGGCTTGTGGGCTTGGCGTTCCTCGCGCCAGTCCGCGAAAACCCGAAGACTCTCTGGACGTTTCTGGGCGCTGCTGCGGCGCTGTGCGCGTGGAACGCCGTGCTGGTCCTCTGGTCGCGGCGTAGCGGCCGGACGCTTGCGCTGGAGGCGGTCCTCAAAAAGCAGCACTACCTGCAAGCCTGCGTGCAAGGCTCGCTGCTGGCGTATTGGGGCTGGTACTGGCCTCCGGTTTACGCGTTTGCCCCGTTCATCGTGGCCCAACTGGTCTTCGCGTACGCCTTCGATATGCTGCTCGTCTGGTCACGGCGCGATACCTACGCGTTCGGCTTCGCTCCGTTCCCCGTGGTCATCAGCATCAATCTGTTCCTGTGGTTCAAACCGGACTGGTTCTATCTGCAGTTCATGATCGTGGCGCTCGGATTGGCCGCGAAGGAGCTGATTCGCTGGAACAGAGACGGACGGCGCGTGCATATCTTCAATCCGTCATCGTTTCCGCTGGCAGTGGTTTCCGTGTTCCTGCTCGCCGCCGGCAAGAGCGACATCACGTGGGGCCAGAACATCGCCACTACGCAGTTCTATCCGCCGCACATGTACCTCGTGCTATTTCTCCTTGGCATGCCGGGACAGTTTCTATTCGGCGTGGCTACGATGACCATGTCGGCGGTGGTAACGACCTACTTGTTCAGCCGCATTTACTTTGCCGCGACGGGCATCTACTTTTTCTACGATTCGTATATTCCTATTTCCGTCTTCCTGGGAATGCTGTTGCTGTTCAACGATCCAGCCACATCGCCGCGCACCGAACTGGGGCGTATGATCTACGGCGCGCTCTATGGGCTGAGTGCGGTCTGGTTATATCAGTTGCTGGGCAGCGCGGGAGTGCCGACGTTCTACGACAAGCTGTTGCAAGTCCCGCTCCTGAACCTGTCGGCGAAGTGGATCGATCGCGTCGCTGGCCAATCCGTGACACTCGGCCGTTCGTTGACGATACGGCAACGCAACCTGGCGTACATGTCCATCTGGGCAGTCATCTTCACGGGCATGAGCGCGACGCAGGGAGTAGGCGATAGCCATCCCGGCCAATGGCTGCCGTTTTGGCGGCAAGCCTGCATGGATGGCCGTGCGTATGCGTGCCCCTACCTTGCGGATTTGGAGACAACTTTCTGCGATCGCGGATCGGGCTGGGCGTGTAACGAAGCCGGCCTGATGCATATCGCCCTTTCGCGGTCCGGCGAGGATCTTCGCCGGCTCGATCCCGCGGGCGCCGCGAAACCTCTCAATCGCGGGTGCGAGCTCGGGTTTGAGGCGGCTTGCCGGAACCTGAACACGCTGACCAGCGGCGCAGGTAAGTTCGCCAGCGTGCCGCCGGCGATCGACGACTTGCCAGTCATTTTGCAAGGAAGCAAGGGCGAGATTCGTGAACGCGAGCCGCCGGAGTTGTACGCGCTCGCGTGTAAGGAAGGCTGGCCTGACGCATGCGGGCATTCATCGTCCGCGCCGAATGGCCTCCCGTAGCGAGTCGACGCGACCTTCGGCACTGAAGAAGAGATCGCCGGGAAAGCGCCGGTAGGCCAGCATGCCAGCATAGATCGCCGCGCTGTCGTCGAGGTTCAGGCCGAGGCCGGCGAGATACTGCATCCGCAGGTTCCGGTCGCGATTGATCGCCGCGCCACTTAACCACTGTTGGAGATCGCGTGCGCGGCCCGCGTAGGCCGCAAACAGATCCACCGGAGAGTTGAATCCGGCCTCGGCGAGCGACTGCGACATCTGGCTGTCACCGCGATAATCCACACGCTGCTCCATCTGGTCGAGATCGATCCGCAGGGGTTCCGCCTGGCCCAGCAGCACCATGTCGTGTCCCTGGCCCTGATACGGATTGCCCCAGATCGTGCCGTTCGGAAACACTTCGAAAAACGTCGCGACCGAGCTCTTGACCGCTGCCACATTGGTCTCGAAGAGTTGGATGTACATGGTGACGGTGCCGCCGGGATTGAGATGCTGCTTCATCACCTCGAAGAATTCCTTGGTGTACAGGTTGGCCGCGCCCTTCACCCATGGATCCAGCGGATCGATGGTGATCCCGTCGAACTTTTCCTTCGTCGTGAGAAGGTAGTGGCGTCCATCGTCGATACGCAACTGGACCTTGGGGTTGTGGAGGACATCGAAGTTCGGCTTACCGAAGTAGGCGGAGGCGGCTTTCGGGACTAAGGGTTCGATTTCCACGATGGTCTCGCGTTCCACTTTTGGATCGATGGACACCGCGCCCGCCGTGATTCCCGCGCCGCAGCCGATGACCAGGACCGAACGAGGGTTCGCCGCGGTCAGAGTCGTGAGGTGTCCCAGCATGCGCTGGAGCCGCATGTCGCGGGGAACGTTCGAAGCCTGGATCTTTCCGGCAACATGAAAGGTCAGGGCTCCGTTCGGAAAACTGGCGACAGCCACCGATGAGTTCATGCCTTCGCCAGCGTAGACGATGTCGCTTTTGCCGGCCCAGGTCGCGGCATAGCGGCCGTACGCCACGAGCACTTTCGAAAGGGGCGGGACGCTGAGAATCAAGAGGCCGCAGGACAATCCCGCAAGCGGAGCGATGAGCATCGCAGCGAAGCGGCGCCGAGGCAGCAGCAGCAGGCCGGCGACTATCGACAACGCGATCAACAGCTGCTGGGCGCGCTGCGATCCTACCCAGGCGATGAGGAGCAGGCTCGCGCCGAGTGCGCCGACGATCGCTCCCAGAGTGTTGGCGGCGTAGATACCCGCGAAGAGTGTGGCGGAATCCTGTTTTCTGGGCGCGGCGGCGGCGGCGAGCGCCAAGGGAAAGCTCGCGCCCCACAGCAGCGTCGGTGGCAACAAGGCCCAGAGCGCCCGGGCGAGGTCGAGCTCAAAGTTGAACCAGATGTTCGAGGAGATCGAAGGGTCGATCGGCCAATAGGGGAGGGAAGCAGAGATGCTGTAGGCGGTCCAGGCGATCGCGGCGGCCAGGAGCAACTGGCACCAGCCCAAGGCCACGCGCGGGCGCGTGAGCATCCGGCAGAGCAGGGAACCGATGCCACTGCCGATCCCGAGGCCGGTGAGGAAGACGGCGACGATGATCGAAAGCGTATACACCGAGGCGCCGAACAGCAGTCCCAGTGTGCGGGTCCAGATCGCTTCAGACCCCAAGGCGCAGAGTCCGGAGAGCGCGATGGCGACGTAGATGGCCGGTGAAGATCCCCCGCCCTCACGGGCGGGGCTGGAATCAGGCCGAGGTTCAGCGGCCGGTACAAATGCGATCGCTGCGACGGCCACGTTCATCGCCATCGCTATATAAGTGGCCGTGGTCACGTCGTACACGCGCAGTAAATAGAAGCCGGACAGCAGGCATCCGAAGACCGCTCCGGCGATGTTCGCGGCATAGAGGACTCCGAGCCATGGAACTTCTTCGACTTGGCGAGCCAAAGCGGGCAGCGTCGCGCCCATCAGCACGGTGGGGGGCACGAGACAGATGGCTGCGACGACTCCGCGAAATGGGATGCCGGCCACGAAGGGCATCAGCAGCAACACCAGGATGCCGAGAACGCCGATGCCGAGCTCGATTGCGGCGTACACGCGCAGAGGACGGCGGCCGGGGGAGATCAGACGCGGAAAGATCAGGCTGCCGAGACACATTCCTCCCATGAAAGTGGCGAGGAGGATGCCGAGCGAAACGGCAGTGGAGCCGACGACTAATTCCAGTAACTGGAACCAGACAATCTCATAGATGAGCGCCGCGACGCCGCTGCCAAACGAGAGCAGAAGCAGGAGCGGGAGCAGACATCGGCGATGAATCATCGGATCGCAAATGTTAGCACGAAATCCATTTAAGAAGGCCTTCCGAGCCGCTACGTTAACCCCCAGCGGCCAAGATACCGGATTTTGTCCCGGCGGAACACCCATCGCACGAAAACGTCACGCGGCGGTGACTAGTACGCCGCGCTGTGTTGAATCGGCCCTCCGATGAGAGAGCGCTCGATCTCCTCGGCTTCAAGGTACGGCGAAGGGGAGCGCGGCGGTGCGGGTGGATGCGGCAAGTGGAAGAGTCTGTGAGGAGAAAAAGTCTCGGCGCGAGGGTGTTCGGGGAGTCTACTTGCAGCGGTCCGCGAGTCTCGGCTTTTCGCGCCATTTCCGGTGGCAGCCGGCACACGCCGCAGCGAGCGTATCGGCGGCCTCCACCATATTGTCCTGGTTCTTGGATTGGGCCGCCTGGTAAGCCTTCCTTCCCGCATCCCGAAGCTCTTGAACAAATTTCTGCCAGTCGGGATTATCCATCGGAACGGGCAAGCCATTGGCGCAAGTTCGTCCGGGGATCAAGAGCAGATTGGTGGACTCGGTGAGAGCCAGGGCCGCGTTCTCCACTGCCTGCCAGCCTCCGAAGGTGCTGACCAAGGGGTCCGTCGCCATGGAGGGATCCCGGCCGGGGACGAATTTCAGGTCCGCTGGATTGTCGACCTGGGCGGAGAAGACCACGTTGGATGCCGGATACAGAACGCCCCGCATCAACTCGTTCAGATTGGACTGAGCCGCGATCGTTACTGTTGGGGGTTTGGGCGCGTCGGCACTTTTTGAAGCCGTTTGCGCCGGCAGACATGGGCCCAGAGCCGCCAGCATCACGGGCAGGGTCACAACCATGGTGCGCATTCGATCATTCTAGTCCTGAACGCACCGGGGCGGCGCCGCCTATTTGCCGACCGATTTAAGGGCCGCTCCGCCCTTCTCGAAACCGGAACCGGTTCCTAAAGCCATTTTCTGGCCGCTCCACTTGAGGCCCCGGCCGGCTGCTTTGAGGCCCTTGACGGTTACTTTACCCGCGGCGGCGCCCGTCTTGACGACCGCGGTCTTCGCAGACCCACCGGCGTCCTTGATGTCTTGTCCGGCGCCGTCCCGGCCCCTGGCCGCGAGCGGAACGATAAAACAGATCGATAGGAAAATGTTTCTTGCAGCACGCATGGTCCTACTGTAGCGGAAAACCCATTGGCTTGCGGGGACGCTTCTGTTGGAACTACCCGGCAGGTGAGGTTGAGACGGTGCGGCTACGCGGGTCCCGCGCGGCTCTACTTTTGTCGCGGCCTTCTCTTGCGCGAGCGACGGCCAGAAGCTGCGCGAATGAGTTCGGCGGGGGAGGCGGCTCGCAATTGCGATGTTATTACTGACGGCAATTCTCAAGCAGAAGGAGCATTCCCATGAAATTCAGGGTTCTTCTGGCCGCCGCGGCGCTATTGGCTGCGTCCGCCAGCGTTTATGGGCAGTCCAAACTGGCAGGGAAGTGGCAGATGGACAATGTTCCGGCCGCGCTCGAGGCGCAGAAAAATCCTCCTGCCGCTCCTGAAGCGGGCAGGCGGGGCGGCCGTGGGCGCGGCGGGCCGCAGGCCATCATCCTGGATCTGAAGGTGGATGACGCCGGCAAAATCAGCGGGACGGTGAACGAGATTGGAAACGATCCGGTGCTGAATATCGAGTCCGGCATGATCACGGGGAAAATGATTACGTGGGTCACGCAGCCGCGGGGAGTCACCTGGAACCTCGAAATGACAGGCGATGACACGCTCACTTTGACGGGTCGTGTGTTCGCGGCGCGAGGCGGTGCGCGGGGAGGCAAAGGCGGCGGCCGCGGATTTGGGCGTGGGCCACAGCAACCGATCGTGTTCCATCGGGCGAAGTAGGACGGGTGCTGAAGCACCCGTCGCAGGCTGAAGCCCGCTCCACAGTCCCGAGGTTTACTTTTTCGCGGCGCGCTCTTGGGCGCGGGCGCCGGCGAGGATACCCACCATGCCGTAGTTGCCTTCGTGACAGGCGGAGTCGAAGATCATGTGGCGCGAATCGTCGGATTTGCCCATCTCAATGAGAACGGTCCAGGGCCGGGTCCACGTCTGGGGATCTTCGAAAGTGATTTCGCGCCGCAAATCGTTGGCGCTCACGCGCGTGAGGCGTTCCGTCATCTTATACGTATCGACGTTGGACCCGCGGAAGCCCTGCGAGAAATTGGTGGTCTCGATAACCAGCGTGTTGCCTTCCCAGTGGCCGCGCGAATCGCCCAGGTAGAACTTGAGGTTGGGTGGAGCGTGCGGACGCCCATCCATGAAGATGGTGCGGTTGCCTCCGCCGGCATGATCGTCCTCCATGTAAATCCCCATGGATTTCGGAGACTGCACGATCTGCATTACCGTGCCCTGAGCGAACGCTGTGTTCAGAGGGAGGAAGGGCATGGGAACGCCGAGACAGCGGGGAGATTGCGCGGTGGTCTCGGGGTTGTCGTTCTGGCCGGGCGCGACTCCCAGGACTGCGGCTCCGCCTCGTCCCGCGGCGCCACGTCCGGCTCCCGGGCCAAATTGGCCGCGGCCAAATGCTCGCGCGCCCGGGACCAGCGGAGGAATTTTGCCATCCGGCGGATCGATGATCATCGAGGTCCGTTTTCCGGTTCTCAAGACCGAGTTGAAGACCGCATTATAGGCGCCGCTGACATCCTGGGCGCCGGACGAACGGGCATTGCGTCCCGGATCCAACCCTTTCTTGGCGTCGGACGCAGCGACTTCCGCGTCGGTCAGGAATTCCTTGCCGGCGTTCGCCGCGGAGCGTTCCAGGGGGATGTCATACATCACGAACCAGGTGCCTTGCAGATTCGGGTCGCCCCAGGGCGTTCGGGGGAGACCTTTGGCGGCGGAGGTGGACTTGGCTGCCTTGGATTTCGCGGTGGCCTTGGCCTTGGCGGATTTGGAAGCGGCCGGAGTCTGGCCGGTCAGCGACATCGCGGCAAACAACACGACCAGGCCCGCGATTGCACCGAGTGGCACTAGATATCGGCGACGCATGGAATAGCTCACTTCACACCTTCTTTGCAGCATCGTCTTTGCGACATCTTGTTTTCAACGACGAGGATAACACTGCTGACAGTGACGGTCAACGCGAGGTGGATGTGGTAGCGCGCCCGCGATGGGCCTATGATAGATGGAGGCGCAAATCATGCGAAACCGGAAGAGGGAGGTCTCACACATGCGATCGTGGGGCAAGGGCAGGACGATCTTTGTATCAGCCGGGTTATCGGCGGCTGCGGTGGCGGCGATTCTTTTTTCGCTGATCACGCAAAGCGCCGTGCCGGTCTCGGCCGCCGGGCAGGAAGTTTTGCCGCGCGTGGCCGGCAAGCCCGACTTCAACGGGATTTGGGAAGCGAATAACACGGCGAATTGGGATCTTCAGACTCACGAGGCTCGTCCGATGGTGGCGCAGCCCGGCCTGACTCCAGGCTCGGTGGTTCTGGCGGCCCCGGTGGTGGCGCTGGGTTCGATCGGCTGGGTCCCGGGAGGCCTGGGCGTAGTGGAGGGCGAAGAGATTCCTTACCAGCCGTGGGCCGCCGCGAGAAAGAAAGAGAACGAGGAGCACTGGCTGGACCGCGATCCGGAGATCAAGTGCTTCCAGCCCGGGGTGCCGCGCGCCATGTACATGCCGTACCCGTTTCAGATTATCCAGAGCGCGACCAAGGTCCAGATGATCTTCGAATTCGCGGATGCGCAGCGCACGATCCATCTGAACAAGATGGAGGACTACCCGAACGTGCTGTACATGGGATACTCGACCGGCCATTGGGAAGGCGATACGCTGGTGACCGACGTCACGGATTTCACGGACGCGACGTGGTTCGACCGGTCGGGAAATTTCCACAGCGACGCGTTGCACGTCACCGAGCGGTTGACGCCGATGGGCAAGGATGCCATTCACTACGAGGCGACCATCGAGGATCCGAAAGTATTTACGCGGCCCTGGAAGATCAGCATGCCGCTCTATCGGCGGCTGGAGGCGAACGCGCAGCTTACCGATTTCCGGTGTGTCGAGATGGTGGAAGAGACGATGTACGGGCATCTGCGGAAGCAGCAGCTGGTCAAGCACTGGGAGGGCAAGACCATGGACGTGGATATCACGCGCAAGGTCCCGCCAGGCGACGCCGTCTACGAACGCTACACATCGGGCAACCCCCCGGCAGCGAAATGAAAACGCAGGTGTGCGATGCTAAAGAATTGGGAGGTCAATGTTGTGCGGTTTAAATTAACAGTGGGCGCCGTCCTGGTAGCTGGTGTCACTCTGCTTTTGCCATCCCCGGCGAGCGCGCATCATGCGTTTGCGGCGGAGTTTGACGCGAACAAGCCGGTCCACTTCGCGGAAGCAACGGTCACGAAGGTGGAGTTGATCAATCCCCACAGCTGGATCCATGTGGACGTGAAAATGCCCGACGGCCAAGTCGAGAACTGGGCGATCGAAGCAGGGAGCCCGAACATCCTGATGCGGCGCGGCATCACCAGGAACACGCTCAAGGTGGGGCAGAAGATCGTGGTCGACGGGTATCAATCGAAGGATGGCTCGCACCGGGCCAACGGCAGGGATCTGACGCTGCTCAATGGGCAACATCTGTTCCTCGGGTCTTCCGGTCCCGGCGAAGGGGCTCCGTACGAAGTGCAGCGTCCCGGTGTGGACACGAAGAAGTAGTCCGGCCGAACCTCTAAAAATGGGCAGTCGCGAGTCGAGCGGAGGTGGTCCGCCGATCGGACGATTGTACCCGCCCATCGGCAATAGCGTCCCGCTCACGGTTATTACGTAGTACGCGCCAAACGGTCCGCCGATACTGAAGCTGGATCACTATGGAGGCGTTTGGCGTGTGGCGAACCCGTGTCTTCGTTCTCACTCTGTGCATATGGCCCGCGTCGATGCGGGCGCAATCGAAAGCTCCGCCTGCCGCGAACCGGCCCAGTTTGATCTCCATAGACGACGCCGTCCGGATCGCTCTTCAGTACAACCAGGCACTGCGGGCGCAGCGTCTTAATATCGATCAATCGAAAGCCAGCGAGATTACGGCTTCGCTCAAGCCGAACCCTTATCTCAGCAACCTGGTGGATACCATTCCGGCCTTCTCGCCGCAGACGATCCGGCTTCAGACCCAGATCTATGAGGAAACCTTGAGCTACGCGGTGGAGCGCGGGGGAAAACGAGAGAAGCGCGTTGCGGTAGCCAGAGACAACACGGATATCGCCGCCAAGACCGTCACCGACAACGAGCGGCAACTGCGGTTTCAAGTGGTCCAGGCATTCATTAACGTTCTGCTGGCGAAATCGGTTCTCCAACTGGCCCAGGACGACCTGGCGAATTATTCCCAGCAACTCGATTTGAATAAGTCGCGTCTCACGGCGGGCGATCTGGCGGAAGCGGATTATATCAAGCTGTCTCTGCAGAAGCTCCAATTCGAGCAGGATGTGTCGGCGGCGCAGTTGAGCCTGGTTCAGTCGAAAGCGAATCTCCGGCAGCAGCTCGGATATCAATCGGTCGCGGAAAACTTCGACGTCATCGGGGTACTGACGCACAACGCGCATATCGTCCAGTTGGAAGATTTGGAAAAACAGGCGCTCGCGAACCGGCCGGATCTGCAGGCGGCACACAGCGGAGTGAAGATGGCCAGCGATACGGTAGCGCTGGCATTCGGCAACAAGGTGCGGGATTGGACCTGGGGCACGGACTATACAAATCAGAATTTCGGAATTAACGGGGTGGGTGTTTCTCTCTCGTTTGAGCTTCCGTTTCACGACCGGAATCAAGGCGAGATCGCGCGCAGCCAGGCAGCCGTCCGGCAGGCGAAAGAGACCGAATCCTCCGCTCAGGTGGGGGTTCTGACGGACGTTGCCAACGCGTATTACGGGCTCCAGACCAGTGACCAGGTGGTGGGTCTTTTCGAGGGCGGCTACCTGAACCAGGCCACGCAATCGCGCGATCTGAGCACGTATGCCTACCAGCGGGGCGCAGCAACCATCCTGGATTTGCTGGATTCCGAGCGCAGCTACAGGGCCACCCAACTGGCTTACCGGCAAGCGCTGGCCGCGCAAATGGTGGCAGTGGAGCAAGTCAATCTGGTGGTGGGAACACAGGTGATCCGATGAGGGTTCGGAGGAAACACTGCTACGCGATTGTGGCGCTCATGGCCGCGGTCTCCACGTATTCGTGCAGCGCATCGAAACCGGCTACCGTGGCGGCTGCCGACGGATCGGCTCCCACGGACGAGGCCACGCTGTTTCAGGTCCCGGCGAACCAGTTGGAGCACCTCAAGATCGTCGAGGTTAAGAAGGCGGCCTGGTCCAGCACGGTTCACACCACGGGAACCGTGGATTGGGATGCGGACCACACCACGCAGGCGATTACGCAGGTCAGCGGGCCGATTTCGCGGCTGCTGGTGGACCTGGGAACTCCGGTGAAGGTGGGCCAACCGCTGCTGTACGTGAACAGTCCGGACGTCGCGAATGCGATTTCCACTTACAGGAAGGCGCGGAATCATCTGGACTATGCCAAGCGAACTTTGGATCGTAATCAGGATCTGCTGGATCACAAAGTGATCGCCACGAAGGATTTTGAAGCGGCCCAGCAGGATTACAATGACGCCGGCTCGGACGTGGAGAACAGCTTGCAGGCGCTCAAGATTTTCGGTGTCACGCAGCAGGAGGTGGACGATGCCCAGCGCCAGGGCGTGGCGATTAATTCGCAACTGGCGGTGCGCTCGCCGATCGCCGGAGTGGTGGTGCAGAAACTGGTTTCGCCGGGACTGGTGATTCAAGCCGGCATGACGGCCTGCTTCGCTATCAGCGACGTATCCACGGTTTGGGTGCAGGGACACATTTACGATCGAGATCTGGAATCGATTCGCGTCGGCGACGCCGTGGAGGAAACCAATTCCTCGTTTAAGCAGACCTTTCGCGGTACGGTTTCCTACATCGGAGCACTGGTGGATCCGGCGACGCGTACGACTCCCGTGCGGATCGTGACGCGGAACCCGGAGGGAATGCTTAAGAAGGATATGTTCGTGGACGCCGTGATCCACACCCGATCCGGAAGAAGCGTTCTCATGGTTCCGACCTCAGCCATTCTGCGGAACGACGAAAACCTGCCGTTCGTTTACGTGCAGGCCGCGCCGGGACAATTCGCGCAGAGGCTGGTGAACCTGGGCGCGCAGCAGGACGACGATACGGAGATCGTCAGCGGGGCCAAGGAGGGAGAAAAGATTGTCGCCGAAGGCAGTGTCTTTCTTCAGTTCGCCAACAGCACGCGCTAGAGATATCTGATGATTTCCCGGATTGTATCTTTTGCCCTCGCGCAGCGGTTCGTAATCCTGGTGGCGGCCTTGGCCGTGATCGTATGGGGTGCTATTTCCTACAGCCGGCTGCCCATCGATGCGTACCCCGACCTGTCCCCTCCGCATGTGGAGATCGTGACGCAATGGCCGGGCCACGCGGCCGAGGAAATCGAGCGCCTCATTTCCATTCCCCTGGAAGTGGAGATGAACGGCATCCCGAACATTGAAGCCTTGCGTTCCATTTCCCTGTACGGGCTCTCGTCGCTGAAGATGAATTTTGCATACGAGACCGATCCGTATTTTGCCCGGGAACAAGCCTTCGAACGGCTGGCGAATGTGACTTTGCCCGCGGGAGTCACGGCTGGCGTCTCGCCTCTGTTCAGCCCCAGCGGATTGGTTTACCGCTATGTCCTGGTGAGCCCGGACCGGACTCCGCAAGAGCTGAAAACGATCGAGGATTGGGTATTGCAACGCCGCTATCGCGCGATTTCAGGGGTCGCCGATGATTCGGGGCTGGGTGGCACCACCATGCAGTATCAGGTGTTGCTCGATCCGAACCGGCTGTTTGCGCATGGGGTCACAGTGCCTCAAGTGGTCCAGCAATTGAGCACCAACAATTCGAATGCGGGGGGCGGCTTCTATTCCCAGGGCGGCCAGTTCTACTATGTCCGTGGGTTGGGAATGGTCAAGACGACCGAGGATATCGGCAACATCGTGCTGGCGACCAACAACGGCATTCCGACCTACGTCAAGGATGTGGCCAAGGTCGAGATCGGGAGCGCCGTCCGGCTGGGTCAATTCGGGTACATGAAACAGGACGACGCCGTGGAGGGCGTGATCCTGATGCGGGTGGGCGAGCAGGCCCAGGTGGTGCTGAAACGCATCGAGGATTTGACGAAGGAATTGAATCAGCATGTGCTGCCGCCGGATGTGAAGGTCGTCCCGTTTTACGACCGCAGCACGCTGGTGGAGGAGACTCAGCAGACGGTGCAGCGGAACCTGCTGCGAGGGATGCTGCTGGTGCTGCTGATTCTGGGATTGTTTCTGTTCAATGTGCGCACCGCCATCATCGTAGCGTTTACGATTCCGTTCGCCCTGATGTTTGCGTTCATCTGCCTGGACTGGCGGCACATCCCCGCCAACTTGCTATCGATCGGCGCGATCGATTTCGGAATCCTGGTGGACGGCGCCGTGGTCATGGTGGAAAACGTGTTTCGCGAGCTGGCCTTGCGCAACGATGCCAACAATCCCCAGGAGTACAACCTGATTGACGTGATCCGCTCCGCGGCGCGCGACGTCGAGCGGCCCATCTTTTACGCGGTAGCGGTGATTATCGCGGGATACCTTCCCATCTATGCGTTGGCGGGACCCTCGGGACGCCTGTTTCAGCCGATGGCGGACACCATGTCGTTCGCGCTGGTAGGATCGGTGATTTGCGCGCTGGTGATCCTGCCCGTGTTGTGCTCCTTTTTGCTGCGCGGGAGGATTCGGGAACCGCGGTTCGACCTTTTCGATCCCATCCGGCGCGGCTACAGTGTCCTGCTCGGCTGGTCCCTCCGGTACCGTGCTTTATCGATGGTGATCCTGCTTTCGATTTTCGCGGCGTCGCTCCTGCTGATCCCGCACATCGGCGCTGAGTTCATGCCGCATCTGGATGAGGGTGCGCTGTGGATGCGCGCCACGGCTCCCTACACCATCTCCTTCGATGAGGCCTCCAAGCTCTCCCCGCAGATCCGCGATATTCTCAGAAGCTTTCCGCAAGTCACCACGGTCGCCAACGAATTGGGACGTCCGGACGACGGTACGGATTCCACGGGATTCTTTAACAACGAGTTCTTCATCGGCCTGAAGCCCTATAAAGATTCCGCCTGGCAAGGGACGATCAGCACGAAGAAACAGCTGGTGGATGCGATCAATACGAAGATGTCGGCGTTTCCGGGCATCATCTTCAACTACACGCAGCCGGCCGAGGATGCGGTGGATGAAGCGGAGACGGGATTGAAGAGCTCGCTGGCGGTCAAGATCTTCGGCAGCGACCTGGCGGCACTGGAAGACAACGCCAAGAAGGTGAAGCGCATCATCTCGCAGGTGCCGGGCATCGCCGATATCACGGTGGTGCGCGAGTTGGGCCAGCCCAGTCTGACCATCGTTCCCAACCGGGAAAAGATTGCCCAGTATGGGCTTAACGTAGATGACGTCAATACCATGGTGGAAACCGCGATCGGGGGCAAGGCGGCTTCGCAAGTGATCCAGGGGGAACGCGAGTTCGACCTTCTCGTCCGCATGCAGGAGCCCTATCGCAAGGACATGGACTCGATCAAGAATCTGCTGATCGCCACGCCCGATGGCCAGCACCTGCCCCTCAGCCAGTTTGCCGACATACAGATCAACAACAGTGCTTCCTTTATCTATCGCGAGTCGAACTCGCGATTCATCGGGGTTCAGTTCAGCGTGCGGAATCGCGATCTGGCGGGCGCCGTGGAGGAGGCCAAGCGCGAGGTGGAACGGCAGTTGAAGCTTCCCGCCGGATACACGTTCGACTGGGGCGGCGAATACAAGGACTATACGGCGGCGCGTGACCAGATGAAAGTCATCGCGCCACTCACGGTTGTATTGATTCTCCTGATTCTGTTCGTGCTGTACGGAAATGTGAAATTCCCCCTGATCATTCTGTTCGGCGTGCTGGTGACGCAACCGGTGGGTGGTTTGCTAGCGCTGTGGTGGACGGGGACCACGTTCAGCGTTTCCTCGGGCCTTGGTTTTGTGGCGTTGATGGGTGTGGCGGTGCTGACCAGCGTGATTCTCTACTCCTTCATCAATAAGCTGCGGCTGGAGGGCATGAACACGGCGGATGCGATTTATCAGGCGTCGGTGATGCGGCTGCGGCCCATCGCGATGACCGCCCTGGTCGCGTGCCTGGGACTCTTGCCGGCGGCCATGTCCACCGGCATCGGCAGCGATTCGCAAAAACCCTTCGCGATCGTGATCGTGGGCGGCTTGGCGTCACGGCTGCTACTGTCGATTTTTCTGTCGCCGATTCTTTATTCCCTGGTGGCGCGAGAGGATGATGTACTAAAGGTATGAAGACGATCGTGATTGTCACGTTGGTTTCCGGGTTGCAGTTGTTCGCGCAGGACGGAATCAAGCAGCCGGCTCAAGCGACCACCACGGACCGGGTGGATTTCGCGCCGGGAGGTCTCATTCGCTTGACGACCCCATCCAGCAACTTGTTCGTGGAAGCCTGGGACCGGCCCGAGGTTGAGATCACAACCATCAAGTCAAGCTGGCAAGCACGATGCCTGGACAATGTCCGTGTCGTCACCGACCGCCGCTCCGCCCCCGAATTGTCGATTTCGACCGCGCTGCCGCCCCGCAACTTTTTCCAGCGCCTGTTCGGCTCCCAATGCGACGCGACGATCGAGCAGCACGTCAATGCGCCGCGGGATTCGCGGCTGGTGATCGATCACGGCGCCGGATACCTGATGGTGAGCGGGATGAGCGGAGATATCGAGGCGTCCAGCCGTAGCGGCGACATCGTGCTGATGCTTCCGGATCCCGGTCCGTACGCGATCGACGCAAAAAGCAAGTTCGGAAGTGTTTCGTCCGATTTTGCCGGCACCACTCATAGAAAACGCCTGCTGGGCGAGCAGTTCGCCGGTGCGAATCCGCCAGCGTCGCACCGAATCCACCTGCGCATGGGGGTGGGAGGCATCACGATTAAGGAAGTGCCGCCGACTCCGGAAGCGCCCGTCGCAGCCGCGGTTCCGTAGGGGGGAAATCGCCCCTGCGGGAGAAATCGGCGAGCGCCGGATCGTGATATTGTTACTGCATGAATGGCATGAACTTCGCCGCAGTGCTTCTAGCCATGGCTTCGTCAACCATCGCTCTCGCGCAGCCGATCGCGGGGCGGTGGGACGCGACCATCCAGATCAATGGAGTGGCAACGCCGTTTCCCTTGGAGATTTCGGGCTCGGGCACGAACGTCACCGCGTCATTCTTCAATGGCGATGATCGATACCCGTCGACGCAAGGGCGTTTCGAGAACGGAAAGCTGCTCGTGAACTGGGACTACTACGCCGCGACGCTGGATGCAACGCTCAAAGACGGCGTGCTCGAAGGTCAATATGCCGGCACACGGCGCATGAAGGGTCCATTCGCGATTCGAGCCGTGCGGGCCGCCGCGGCCAAGCCAGCCGCGGTGTCGGTAGCGGTCCCCGCCATCGACGGTCTGTGGGAAATCCCCAACAAGAGCGGGAAAGGCGAGTTGGCTTGGCGCTTCATCGTGCAGCAATCGGGATCGAGAGCCGCCGCGACGATCCTGCGCGTGGACGGAGACACCGGGACCATCAGCGGCGCCTTTGAGAACGGCAAGTTCGTGCTCAGCCATTTCGACGGGGCCCGCGCCCATCTGCTGGAAATCGCACCGGCCGGTGACGGGACGCTGGATATCCTTCAAGACGGCAAAATCAAGCTGACCGCTTATCGTCCCGCCGCCGCCCGCGCCAAGGGACTCCCGGAGCCTACCGATCCCGACGCGCACACGACCATGAAGGATCCGAGTGAACCTTTCCGGTTCCGCTTCCCGGACCTGAAGGGGCACGTGGTGTCCAACGCGGATGCTCGATTCCGGGGGAAGGTCCTGGTGGTCGAGATCACCGGAAGCTGGTGTCCGAACTGCCATGACGAAGCTCCTTTTCTGGCCGAGATGTATCGCAATTACGGCAAACAGGGGCTGGAAATTGTATCGCTTTCGTTCGAAGAGCCCGATCAGCTTAAGGATCCGGCTCGCTTGCGTGCGTTCGTAAAGAAGTACGGGCTGCAGTTCCCTGTGTTGCTGGGCGGCGATCCGGACGAGGCGAATACCAAACTCACGCAGTTGGTCGACTGGAACACCTGGCCGGCCACCCTTTTCATAGATCGGAAGGGCTTGGTGCGGGGCATTCATTCCGGTTTCCCGAGTCCCGGCAGCGGCGAACTGTTCCGCCAGGCGAAAGAGGAGTTCAACGTCCAGGTGGGGCGTCTGCTGGCGGAGAAATAAGCGGCTCTCGGTCCTGAAAGTTCTTCGATTCGCAAGACTCCCGGAGATCCCGGCGACGCTGGCCGAGGGACCCCTCGCGACCGTTCAAATCCCGTATAATAGCTGCGGGCAGAATGCTTTACGACGAAAGGGGGCGGCATGTTTGACCGACACCTGAGGCACTGCTTGGTGGGAACGTCAGCCTTGGCGCTGCTGGCGCTGCTGGCGGTGTTGGGTTTCGCCGGGGCGGCAAGTGCGGCCGGAACCAGCGATTTGCGACTGCCGGAGGCTGCCAGGAACCAGGACGCAAAGGCGGTCCGCTCACTCCTCAGTCAAAAGGCGGACGTCAATGCGCGATCCAGCGACGGTTCGACGGCGCTGCTCTGGCTGGCGCACTGGAACGACGTCGACACGGCGGATCTGCTCCTGAAGGCGGGTGCGGACGCGAATACGACCAACGACTTCGGTATGACGCCGCTATCGCAGGCGTGCATCAACGCGAGCGCCCCATTCGTGCGGCTGCTCCTGAAATCGGGCGCGAATCCGAACACGGCCATCGCCACCGGGGAAACTCCGCTGATGACCTGCGCGAAGACCGGCACCGTGGACGCAGTCAGTCTGCTCATCGAGTTTGGCGCCGCGGTCAACGCGACGGAGCCAGAGCAGAAGCAGACGACGCTCATGTGGGCCGCCGGCGAACGTCACCCGAACGTGGTGAGCGCGCTGATCGCAGCGCACGCGGATCTCAAAGCCCATACCAAAGACGGATTCACAGCGATCCACTTCGCGGCGCGGGTGGGAGACCTGGAGAGTATCAAGCTGCTGCTGGCCGCCGGAGTGGATGTGAACCTAGAGACGCAGGCGGATCCGGGCGGCGCGCCGGTTCCCGTCACGGGAGGTGGCAGGGGCGGCCGGCCTGCGGGGGCCAGCGGCTACACTCCCTTGCTGGTCGCGACCCTACGGGCTCAAGCGGATGTCGCGCTGTATCTGCTGGATCACGGCGCCGATCCCAACATCTTAGCGGCGGGCTTTACGCCCCTGCATTGGGCGTCGACCACATGGGAAGGCTACGCCTCGAATCCGGTGTACGGTTTTGAAGACCCGATGTCGGGAATTCCGGATCGTCAGGCCAAGCTGCGGCTGGTGAAGGTTCTGCTGGCCCACGGCGCGAATGTGAACGCGCGGATGACCAAGCGCCAACCGTCGTTTGCCACCGGATACACGGACGCCGTGGGAGCGACCGCCTTCCTGCTGGCGGCCTCGGTGGACGACGTGGAGATGATGCGCATTTTGCTCGCGGCGGGCGCCGATCCTAAAATCACGACGGCGACGAAGGCGACGGCCATCATGGCGGCGACGGGTCTGAACCATGGCATCGGAGAGTCTCTGATCACCGAGGCGCAGGCGATCGACGCGGTCAAGCTTCTGTTGGATCTCGGCCTGGACGCCAAAGGCGAGACGACCGTCGGCGAGAACGCTTTGTTCGGTCCGGCGTATCGCGGATGGAACACGCTGCTGGCGCAAATGATCGACCTGGGCGTGAACGTGAATTCCGTGAGCAAGGCCGGCACGACGCCGTACCGCGCGGCGAACGGTCAAGGCGACCGGCTCGGCGGCGTCCTCGTGAATAAGGAAGGCGTGGATCTGCTGCTGAAGCATGGCGCGGATCCCACGCTGGGAGTCGCCTGCGAATCGCAGAATCGGTGCCGGGAAGTGAAGTGAGCGATAGAACATGAAGCGCCACACTTTATATGCGATCGGGTTCGCCAGTTTGGCGCTATTCACTGTTGCGGCTTTTGGTTTTCAGGACAAAACGCCACTTACTCCCGCGGGCGCACTGGTGAATCAGTACTGCGTCACCTGTCATAACCAGAAGCTGAAGACGGCGAACCTCCTGCTGGATCGCGCGGATTCCAGGAACGTCGCCAACTCGGCGGAGACGTGGGAAAAGGTGATCGTGAAGCTGCGCAGCCGTGCGATGCCGCCTTCGGGCATGCCTCACCCGGACAACGCGACCTACGATTCGGTCGCGAGTTGGCTGGAATCGGGACTCGACCGCGCATCCATTGATAGTAAGGGCGCTCCCGTGAATCCGGGCCGGACTGCCACGCTGCATCGTCTGAATCGCGCCGAATACGCCAACGCGGTGCGGGACCTGGTCGCGGTGGACGTGGACGCCCAAGCAACGCTACCACCGGATGAGCAGGCGTTCGGATTCGAGAACAACGCGAACGCGCTTTCGATACCACCGGCGCTGTTAGACCGGTATATATCCGCGGCGGCGTCCATCGCGCGCCAGGCTGTGGGCGATCCGAACATGCCACCGGTATTCGTGCGCTACGGCGCGATGAAGAATGCGAACGACCTCACGTATCTGAGCCAGACGGAGCGTTTGGGCGAAGACTTTCCCCTGGGGACCAAAGGTGGCGTCGCTGCGCGCCACTATTTCCCGGTGGACGGCGAGTATGTGTTCAAGCTTCGTTTGCAGAGAGCCTGGGACAGCATTATCCGCGGCCTGAACGTGCAGACTCACTTCGAACTCCGTGTGGACGGAGCGCGCGTCGCACAATTTACGCTGGGCGGGGAAAAATCGCCGTCCAAAACCTTTCAATACGATGGCGACGAAGTGCTGCAGGTGCGCGTGCCGGTGAAAGCCGGTTTACGCCAGGTGATGGCGACCATGCTCAAATCCGGCGATGCCATGCCGGAGGGCGGCGGCCCGGATCGCCTTTCGCCGTACAGCCGCAGTTCCGACAACGCCAACTCGCCCGTCGCCATCGCATCGGTGCTGATCGGCGGTCCTTATGACGGCAAAGTGCCGCTCGACTCGCCGAGCCGCAAGCTTCTTTATGTGTGCCGTCCCGCGAATCCGGCCGACGAAGTTCCCTGCGCGACCAAGATCCTGTCCAACCTGGCGCGCCGGGCGTATCGGCGTGCCGCTACCGACGACGACGTGACGACGCTGCTCGCCTTCTACAACCGTGCGCGCGCAACGGGAAACTTCGACGCGGGGATTCGCTCGGCGCTGGAGCGCGTGCTGGTGAGCCCGGATTTTCTGTTCCGTATAGAGACCGATCCCGCTGGCGCAGTGCCGGGTGGCGTCTATCGTGTCTCGGATGTTGAGCTGGCGTCGCGATTGTCGTTCGCCTTGTGGAGCAGTATTCCGGACGACACTTTGCTGGACCTGGCCATTCGCGGCAAGCTGCATGAGCCGGCCGTGCTCGAGCAGCAGGTGACGCGCATGTTCGCCGATCCCCGTGCGCGGACCTCACTGGTCCACAATTTCTTCGAAGATTGGCTGCAGATTCGTAACGTATGGCTGCTCAATCCGGACAGCACGAAGTTTCCCTGGTTTGACGACAACCTCCGTAGCGCGTTCGTGACCGAGACGGAGTTGTTCCTGGACGATCAGTTGAAAGAGGACCACAGTATTCTCGACCTGTTGACGTGGGATGAGACCTTTCTCAATGAACAGCTGGCGGGCCATTACGGAATTTCCGGCATCTACGGGAGTCACTTCCGGCGCGTAAAACTCACCGATGAGAATCGCTTTGGGTTGCTGGGCAAGGCCAGTGTGCTCGCCGTCACCTCGTACACCACGCGTACTTCGCCCACGATTCGTGGAAAGTACCTGTTGGAAAATATCCTGGCCGCGCCGATGCCGCCTCCGCCGCCCAATGTGCCCGCGCTGGACGAGTCGAACAGCAAGGACGGCAAGCCGCTGACGGTGCGGGAAATGCTGGAGAAGCATCGCGCCAATCCGGTGTGCGCGAGCTGCCACAAGAACATGGATCCGCTGGGGCTCAGTCTCGAGAATTTCGACGCGATCGGGCAGTGGCGCACCACCGATGCGGGCAGCCCCATCGACGCCTCCGGCGTGCTGCTGGACGGCACGAAAGTCAACGGGCCGCGGGAGTTGCGGCAGGCCCTGGTGGCGAAGAAAACGCAATTCGCCACGGCGGTCACCGAAAAACTGCTGACCTACGCGCTGGGACGGGGGCTGGAGTACTACGACGCTCCCGCGGTCCGCGCGATTGACCGCGCCGCGGCGGAGGATGGATATCGCTGGTCGTCCCTGGTGATGGCGATTGTGAAGAGCGCGCCATTTCAAATGAGAACCGCCGCGCCAACAGGATCTCAGTGAGGGGAACGTGACATGTCCGTAAATAGAAGCGGGTTCCTGACAAAGAAAGCCCTTTCACGCCGCACCATCCTTCGGGGAGCAGGGGCGGCCGTCGCCTTGCCGCTGCTCGACGCCATGATTCCGGCTTTTGCGCCGGCGGCGACCACCGCTCCTGTAAAGCGCTTCGGTGTCGTCTACCATCCGAACGGAGTGATCTACGACAAGTGGCTGCCGACGGGCGCAGGCTCCGAATTCGAGCTTTCCCCGACGTTGAAAGGACTGGAGCCCTTCAAAGACAAGTTGATCGTCGTCACGGGCCTGTTCAGCGATCAGGCGGAGCCGCTCGGCGACGGCGGCGGCGACCACTCGCGCGCGTGCGGCGGCTATCTCACGGGCGTGCACGTAAAGAAGTCGGACAGCATTGTCGAGAACGCTGTCTCCATGGACCAAATCGCCGCAAGGAAATTCGAGCGCGAGACGCAACTCTCCTCGCTGCAGATGACGGCCGACGAGAACAGCCTGCTGGGGTCCTGCGATCTGGGCTACAGCTGCGCCTATAGCGCGACGCTTTCCTGGCTCACGCCGACGCTGCCGTTGATGGCCGAAAATAACCCGCGCGTGCTTTTCGAACGGATGTTCGGCTCAAGCGACAGCACGGACGCCCGCGTACGCGCGGCACGGCTCCAGCAGGACAAGAGTCTTCTCGATTCCGTGAACGCCCGCGTGAATCAACTGCAGCACGAGCTGGGGACTGCGGACAATCGCAAGATGAACGACTATCTGGCGGCGTTGCGGGACGTGGAGAGGCGCATTCAGAAGGCGGAGGAGCAGAGTTCCCGGGAACTGCCGGATGTGCATCAGCCTGCCGGCATCCCGGATACGTTCGAGGAGCAGGTCCGATTGTTGTACGACTTGCAACTGCTGGCCTATCAGTCCGACCTGACGCGGGTGATCACCTTCATGTATGGCCGCGAGCAGACGGGCAGGCCCTATCCGCAGATCGGTGTGCCGGAGCCGCATCATCCCATCACGCACCACCAGGGCGATCCGGTGAAGATGGACAAATGCGCCCGCATTCAGCGGTATCACATCGGGCTGTTTGCGGAATATCTCGAAAAGTTGCGCAATACCCCGGATGGCGAAGGCTCGCTGCTGGATCATGTGATCCTGCTTTACGGTTCCGGCATCAGCAACAGCGACCGGCACACGCACGGTCCGCTGCCAACGTTCGTGGTGGGCGGAGGCGGCGGAACGCTGAAGGGCGGCCGTCACCTTATCTATCCGGAACACACGCCGCTCACGAATCTTCAGCTCACGTTGCTGGACAAGCTGGGTGTGCCGGCCGAAACGCTGGGCGATAGCACCGGAGAATTCAAGGAGCTGTCGGCGCTGTAGCCGATGAGCGGCGGGCCGCAACAGCGCGTCGCCATTGCGCGGGCACTAGTGAACCATCCGGCATCATTCTGGCCGGCGAACCGACGGGTGCGCTGGATTCGCGCACCCGTATCGGGATCATGACGATCTTCCAGAAACTGAACCGGGATCACAGGATGACCATACTGATGGTGACTCATGAGGCGGATATCGCTGCCCATGCCAACCGCATCATCCGTTTCCACGACGGGAAGGTATTGGACGACCGCAAGATTGCCACTCCGCGCGATACGGCGCTCGAACCGGTGGACATGCCGCCGGTGGATGACGCCACCCAAGTTGTCGCGGAAAGCAGGGAGGCCGCTCCTGTGCTATCCGGCGCGAAAAACGGCGTTTCTGAATCCCATCGAAGCGTTGAGATACGAATAAGCCCGATTAAGAAAAACGTAACGTCATCTTTATCCCCTTCTTATACCCCTTCGATATTCTTTTGAAGGGAGCCAATCGAGGCTCTCCGGAGTGACACCCCAATGACGTAACGATGGCCCCAAAGCTGGACCCTGTAGATCAGCAAGAAGACGACCGGACTAGACGAACAATGACAAATCAAATACAAAAAGAGTCGGACTGTCTGGACGCGGGGGGTCATCGGTGGGCCGTAATTCTCGCCGGAGGCGATGGTACGCGGTTACGGCCGCTGACTCGGAGGCTCTCCGGCGATGACCGGCCGAAACAGTTCTGTAACGTTCTCGGCGACGAGACACTCCTCGATCAAACCTTGCGCAGAGTTGCGCGAATTGTGTGTCCCGAGCGCACGTTTTCCGTCGTGACCAAAACGCACGAAACGTTCTATGCCGCGCACCGAACGGAAGTGGGCGACACGGGGCTCCTGGTTCAACCTGGTAACCGGGGCACTGGCCCGGCGATCGTGTACAGTCTGATGCGCCTGCATGAGATGGACCCGCGCGCCGTGGTCGCGTTCTTCCCATCGGACCATCATTTCGCCGATGAGGAAGCTCTCTCCGATTGTGTGCGGCAAGCCTTTGAATGCGCGGAGTCGCACTCCAACGCCGTGATCTTGCTGGGCGTCGCGCCGAATCGGCCGGAGACAGAATACGGCTGGATCGAGCCTGGCGAGCCCCTCATGGCGGGCGGACCAAGTCTGGTCTTCGGCGTCCGGCGTTTTTGGGAGAAGCCCTCCAGGGAAGCTGCCATCGAACTGATGCGCCGGGGCTGTTTTTGGAATAGCTTCATCATGGTGGGCCGTGTGGGCTCCTTCCTAAACCTGGTTGGGCGAACGGCTCCGCATCTGTTCCGATCCTTCCAGGCGATTGCGCCCGCGTTCTTCACCAAGCGCGAGGAAGCCAGCGTGCTCAACGTTTACATGAGCCTTCCCTCCAGCAGCTTCTCCACCGACGTGCTTTCGGTCTGTCCTGACAACCTGGCTGTGTTGTGCAGCAGAACGCTGGAATGGGCGGACGTCGGAGACGTGGGGCGAGCCCTTTCCCTCATGCGCTGCGAGAGGACTCGCATCGCGATTGCAACCGGCTGAACGATCGCAGAAAGGAGAACCCGGGACGCTGGAGATCCGGCCGGCCAACAAGCCCGCGCCTCCGTAGTTTTCGGATCTGAAGGTGGAGGCTGATCGCCTGTACACGTTCATTGTTACCGGGACGGCGCGCGCTCTGGATCTGCTTCGAGTTGAGGATCGGACCGAGCCCTAGGACGCTACTGTCGTGGCGTCGCGGTCGTTCCCCCACGCCCGAGAAAGCAGTAAGATGCGCCGATTTCTCCCCCTCGCGATTTCGGCCGTCCTCAGCGTCGCGCTTATTGTTGCGTGCTCGCGGATCCGTCATATCAACGATGCGACGGCGGTAACGAACCTCGGCAACACCGAGGGCGCGTCATGATGAACGCCGCGAAGGTCATGATTGTCGACCACGAGCCCCAGGCGCGGCGCATGTCGCGAGCAGGCGGAGTCTCGCGCCGCAGACTCTCCAACGCCTCCTCGCCGCTCCGCTGCGGTTTAGCGGACGTGAAGGAGGAAACCACCGTATATTTTCCTTTCATCTCCGACTACCTCGACGCAATACCGTCTGGACGGCATGGAACGCGAGAAACCTAGGGCGCTACCCGGTACTGGCTCATTGAGTGCAGAGGAGCGCAGAGGTAAAATGTGCTCGTGGGCTTGTTTTGGTCCCCATGGTCCAAAGTCTAAGGACAGGAAGATGCGGTTGGTCTGGCGCCTCGTGATTTCGGCTGGTTTGATTGCGGCGCTGCTGGCGGTCTGCTCGCATCTGCCTCACATCGACCACGCTACAGTTGCGTTGCTGATGGTTCTCGCCATCGTTGGACTGGCGACGATGTGGGGCCGGGCGGAAGCGCTGACCGGCGCGATCATCGGGGGCCTGGGCTTCGATTTCTACTTCTTGCCTCCCCGCGGATTCGGAATCGCCGCTCCGGAACATTGGGTCGCCCTGGTGGCATTCCTGGTCACCTGCGTTGTGACCGGCGAATTCGCCGTGCGGTCAAGGCGGGACCGAATCGAGGCTGTGAATCGGGAAATTGCTACTGAGAAGCTATACAAGCTGGTTAATGCACTGCTGGAGAGCGGCAGCGCCGAGTCCACCATGCAACAACTGGCGGACGCGCTGGTGGGAATCTTCGGAGCCGACGGCGTCGCCCTCTACGATCGGCACACGGGGCAGGTTGCTCGTTCCGGCTCCCGCGCCGCTGCCATCTCCGACCAGGCGCTGCGTGAGACGGCGACCTCGGGCCTGCAGGTTGCGGATGCGGCCTTGGCGCTCTCCCTGGCTCCGGTGCGGCACGGGAGCGACCTGGTGGGTAGCCTGGGCATCCGCGGCGCAAGGTTGTCCGACGCACTGCTGAGCGCGGTGGCCGGGCGGGTAGGATTGGGGCTGGCAAGGCTGTTCGCGATCGAGAAGACCAACGAGGCCGAAGCGGTCCGGCGGTCCGAGGAACTGAAATCCGCGGTTCTCGACGCCATGGCGCACGAGATCAGGAATCCTCTCAATTCGGTGAAGCTGGCCGCAACGACTTTGCTTTCGGGGCATGCAGGCAGTGAGTTGCACAAGCAGGAGATGCTTACCATCATCAACGAGGAAGTCGGCCGGATGGACCGCTTCCTCGAAGACGCGGTGCAACTGGCTCGCGTGGAAGCCAACGAGCTCTCCTTGAAAAAGGAGCCCCAGAACATGGCTCAGCTGATTCCAGCCGCGATCGCCGAAATCAGCGCGCTGGCCGGCCGCCGTCCTATTCAGGTGTGCGTTCCGGAATCGCTGCCTCCAGCGGAATGCGACAAGGACATGATCGTGCGGGTTCTCAAACAACTTCTGACCAACGCCCTGAAGTATTCACCCAAGGATTCACCGCTCACGGTGTCGGCTGAATTTAACGGAGAGGTAATCGTGATCGATGTGGTGGATCGCGGTCCCGGCGTCAAGGACGAAGAACGGGAGCGCATTTTCGAAAAGTACTATCGCGGCCGCGCGGCCCGCGCCCGTGCGCCCGGAACAGGACTGGGATTGGCGAGCGCCAGGTCCATCGTGCAAGCTCACGGTGGCGAGATATGGGTGACCAGGCCGCCGGCGGGGGGTGCAGCCTTTCACGTGTCGCTGCCGGTAACCAGGGCGAGCAGCAGAGTGGCGGCGCCGTGATGACGGGCGCTTCGAAAGTCCTGATCGTCGATGATGAACCCCAGGCGCGGCGTGTGCTGCGAACGGCCCTCATCTCGCGCGGTTTCGAAGTAACCGATGTGCGCAGCGGCGAAGAAGCGTTGGACAACCTGCGGCGCGAGACTCCGGACGTGATTCTGCTCGACATGAAGATGCCCGGTATCTCCGGGTTGGAGACCTGCCGCCTGATCCGCGAACGTTCCGAGATACCGGTCATGATTGTGTCCGCGATGAGAAGTGAACGGGAGAAGGTGGAAGTCCTGGAGAGCGGCGCCGACGACTACGTCACGAAACCCGTGGGCCTCGAAGAGCTGATTGCGCGCATCCACGCCGTCACCAGGAGACCTTCCATCGGCGAGCACTCCCGGATCGTCCGTCTGGACTCGGTGGAGATCGACCTGGAGAGCCACGAGGTGAAGCGAGGCGAGACCATCAGCCATCTGACGTCCAAAGAATTTAAACTGCTGCACTACTTCCTGCAGAACGCCGGAAAGGTGGTTTCGCACCGCAGGCTCTTGCAAGCCGTGTGGGGGCCGGACTACGGTAATGAGCTCGAGTACCTCCGGGTCTTCATCAACCAGTTGCGAAAGAAGGTCGAGCCGGATCCCTCCCATCCGAAGTTCATTCTTACGGAGCCTTCGTCGGGCTACCGCTTCACGCTCAGTACCAAGGCATTAGGAAAATCCTAATACTTTCTTTATCTCGTCTTTGTGTTCAGCCGCTATTCTGAAGCTACAGAGATGGCACCAGCAACGGCAGCTCAAGCCGCACCAGAAGCCGATCGATTCCGGGATCTTCTCGCACCCGTTTCCGATGGCATGTTCACGTTCGAAAACGAAGCTGGGGGAGGCGCTTTTGAAGAGATTGTCGGCAGAAGTCCGGCCCTGAAACAGGTTTTGGGCGACGTTGCAACGGTTGCTCCCACCAGTGCGACGGTGCTGATCCTGGGGGAAACCGGCACCGGAAAGGAATTGATCGCGCGCGCCATCCACAGGATGAGCCCTCGCAGCAATTTGCCTTTCATCACCGTGAACTGTGCCGCCTTTCCGGCCGGGTTGCTCGAAAGCGAGCTGTTCGGTTATGAGCGGGGAGCATTCACGGGCGCTTTGTCGCAAAAGATCGGCCGATTTGAGTCGGCGCACCGAGGGACGCTGTTTCTGGATGAAGTGGGCGACATCCCCCTGGATCTGCAACCCAAACTGCTGCGGGCATTGCAGGAGAAGACGTTTGAGAGGCTGGGCGGCACCAAGACGATTCCCATTGACGTCCGGCTTCTGGCGGCAACCAACCGGAATCTGACCCAGATGATGGCGGATAAACTGTTTCGCAGCGATCTTTACTACCGGCTGAAAGTGTTTCCGATCACAACACCTCCGTTGCGGGATCACCCCGAAGATATTCCCATACTCGCCCGGCACTTCACCCAGAAGTACGCGCGGAAAATGAGCAGGCAGATTGAAAGCATCCCGCCGGACACAATGCGGGCCTTGATGAGTTGGCCCTGGCCCGGGAATGTGCGGGAGCTCGAAAACTTCATCGAAAGGTCCGTGATTCTTTCGCGGGGCCCCATGCTCCGTGCTCCCGTGGCTGAACTACGGGCCGATCCAAAGGAAACTGCCCGTGGCACGCTTGCGGAAATGGAACGTGAATACATCATTCGCGCACTGCGGGAGAACGGCGGCGTCATCAGCGCCGCAGCCAGCCAACTCGGGGTACCCCGCACGACCTTGAACTTCCTGATGCGGAAGCTGGGAGTCTCGCGGGAGCGGCCGCCGCTTGTCATGCGCCCTGCGGGAGGCACGAGGTTCCCCAGTTGCGCGACCTAGCGCGCCAGCGCTCTCACTTGCGAGACTACAGGCTTCACGCCAGTGTCAAGGCATTAGAAAAATCATAAGATGTCCTTTATGCAGTTTTTGTGGCCCGCCTGTATGCTGAATGGTGACAGATTGCTAAGGGGATTGGCCGAAGTGAGTTGAGATTCAATGGATGCCCAGTACTGCGGCTCGCATATTGATTGTTGACGACGATCCACAATTCCGCCGGACCCTCCATTTGGCGTTAGATTTCTGTGGCTACGAGGCCGGCGATGCCGCCGACGGCGAGGAAGCGCTGGAGGCCGTCGCGGCTCATGTCCCGGACCTGATTGTGCTCGATTGGCAACTGCCGGGGATGGACGGAATTCAAACGTGCCGGAATCTGCGAGCGCATTACGACGTACCGGTCATCATCGTCTCAGGGAATCGATCGAACTCGAAAGTTGCGGCGCTGAACGCCGGTGCAAACGATTACCTCGCCAAGCCGTTTGCGATGAACGAGCTGCTGACGAGCATCGAATCGGCCCTACAACACTGAACTTGTACCTGGTGCGCGTCAGCGAACTGCACTCGGATCGCCCGTGGGCGGCGGGGCAAGGTCGGTCGTGCCCGCGGGACCGAGCAATTCCGTGAAGATCGGCTTCAAGGCATCCGCCCAGACCTGGTAGCCGTTTATGGCGGGATGAAGTTTGTCGGCGTTCCTCATGCCGTCAAAGAGCTTGCCGTCGCGATCCGCCAGGCCCGCATTGACGTTGAGATAGCGGATCCTCTGGCCGTCGGCCAGTGTCGCCAGATTCCGATTGATCTTGTCGATGGTGGGCATCACGGCCATATTGTCGTTGCGAGGGAAGATCGCGGTCGCGATAATCGTAGCGTTGGGAGCCTTGGCGCGCAGTGCATCCAGAACGGCCTTGAGACCTTTGGTGATATCCGCCACCTTCGCGTCATCACCCTGCGGTGGAACCGTCCTGCCGACATTGTTGGTTCCGGCGAGCAGCACGACGATCTTCGGATTCACGCCGTCGAGCTCCCCATTTTCGAGGCGCCAGAGGATGTTCTGAGTCGTATCGGCGCCCCACCCGAAATCGGCCGCATTCCATCCAAAGAAGTTCCGATTCCAATTTTCCAGCAACTTGGGATAATCGGTCGCTCCCCAGCGCCGCGTAATGGAATCGCCTTCAAAGTAGATGTCGATGTGTCCGCGTTTCGCTTTCTCGATCAACTGGGCGTGGGCCGTGAGCGAGTTCCGGTCCGTACGGGCGACGGGTCGATCGGCCGGGCTTTGCGCGAGCGCTGCGATGGCGCTCAGGAAAACGACCAGCGTCCGTGCCATTCTCACGGATGTTTGAGAAACTTGTCCGCCCACGGGATGAAGTACTTCCAATTCGGGCCGTCCGTATGACCGCCGTCATGCTGCCGCCAGGCAAGCTGGCCATCGAGCATGCTTACGTTCACCGCGGGCATTTTCTCTTTGTTGTAATCGTCGGAGGTGCCGAGATCCTTGGCGCCCAACAATCGGAACACGGGCCCCGCGGCAACGGCAGCCATATAACTGCCCTGGTGGTCGAGCCACTTCGCGTCTCCCTTTTCTGGAACTCCGTAGCTGATAAAGGTGAGACGAGGCGCACAGAGCGCGATCAGCTCATGGGCGTCCACCGGCAAATCTCCGGCGTTCTTGCTGCCAAACGTCGCCTCCGCCGCACCGTATTTCAGGAAGTTCCCCGCCATCCAGTGGTACTCGCCCGTTCCCGTGAGGTTTTCTACCGCTTCGCCCCAGTTGCGGCGATGCAGTTTGGCTCCGCCCTCGCCCGAAGACCCGACCAGAACGACAGCGAATCGCGTATCGAACGCCATCGTCACCAGCGCGGCCTTCCCGTAACGCGAAACACCTTCCATTCCCACCCGTTTGGCATCCACGGCGTTATCGGTTTCGAGATAATCCAGTCCGCGGGCTGCGCCCCACGCCCACGCGCGCAAGGATCCCCAGTCGTCCGGCTTGCGAGGCTGGCCCTGGTTGAGCAGACCGATGATGCCCTTGGTCAGTCCCGCGCCATTGTCCGCCTGGATACTTGTCGGGTTGATGGACGCATAGCCCCAACCATCGGCAATCAGTTGCTGGGTGGCGGGAGGATCGCTGCCAGCGGGCGCAGCGGGGCCGCGTCCGTCTGGAGCGGCAGCACCAGGGAGCCCACCACGGCCGAACATCATCATTACGGGAACGGGGCTGGCTGCATCGGCGGGCGTGACCAAGGTCATCTGAATCTCGACATCGATCAGCGGATACGACGAATTGTCCACATGGCCCACCAGCTGTTTTCCAACAACTGGACGCGAACCGATCCTCGCGTGAACGGTGTCGGTGACGGTCCACGTCACTTTCGGCACGTTCTTGGGAACCCGGCCGAGCACCTCGCGCTCGAAGTCTTCGACGATCTCAGGGCGGCGCTGCGTCCACCACATCGCGGCGGTGGTCACCTTCCTGCCGTTCTTCAAAGTCAGGGCATCGGGCAGGATGGGGAAAGGATTGGCCTTGGATTCGTCGTAGTTGGCGTGATTGGGCGCAGCGTCGTTGCCGCTGGGTCCCGGACGGAGCTCCTTAATCCCGAGCCGATCCATCATGTTCTGATGGTCCTCAGCTGCCGTCCAATTGAGCGGCGCTTGCTGACCGAACAGGCAAATACCCGACGCGCCGGCCAGCGCGATCATCAGGGCAAGGGTCGCAGAGACACCTTTGGGAGCGTTCATACTCCTCCTGAGCGTACTGCTAGCTTGGGTTGTTTACAACCGTTCCGCCGAGGATTACTTTCCGACCAGGTGCTGGACGTCTTTGTTGTTCTCTTGACAGATATATTCGATCAGTTCGCCGCGGAGCAGAGAAGGATGCGTGGTGAATGACCAGGGCTTGGAGAACGTCTTCGGATCATCGATCGTGTTCACGATTTCCAGATGGCCGTAATCGGGGCGCCGGATGCGCTCGGTCACCTTCATATCCGCGGAATGGGGGATCCCGCCTTCATCGAGCCACGTGATGTCGTTCTGGCCGACGGTTTCGACGACGAGCGTATCGCCATCCCAGTGCCCGATGGAATCCCCTAGCCAGGTGTACTCGACTTTGGGATCATGCTCGCGGCCGTCCATGAAGATCTTCCGCCAGATGTGGGCTCCGCCCTCGTACACGATCACGATCAACTTGGGTGTCTGCACAATGGTCCACGGGTAGGGCGTGGTGTTCATGCGGGGAACTCCGGGCGGCAGGCAGAGGGACTCCGGGTCGTCCTTACTCAGGGTATCCTTGCGATGCTGATGCAGCTTCGCCGCCTCGGGAAGCATGGGGACGGGCGTTCCCTCCTTCTCCAGCACGCCTGCCAGGTCAACGTTCTGGCGTATTGCGTTGGGCGCCCAGTTTCCCGACAGGTCCGGCTTACCGTCCGCCGTTCGTGGCGTGGGGCCCTCCGGCGGCCAAGCGGACTTTGCCGCCGCGGGCCTGGGAGAGGGGGCCGCAGGAGCAGAAGTTCCTGCGGATTGCGCCATCCCGAAGCCAGATGCCAGAACGGCCACCGCCATCGTCTGCCAAATCTGCGTTTTGTTTCCAATGCCCATAAGACTCACTCCACCTCTATTGTACGAGTATTCAAAACGGTCCCTGTTTAGAATAGCCTTGCGGCTGCGCGGGGTCGATGGAAATCGAATGATAGTGCTTATCAGAATGATTGATGATGCAGGGGGGACGGGCGCAAGCCTGTAGCCTTAGAGCTTGATCAGCTTCATCCCCGGAACGAATTTGGCGATTTCGCCGTTCTTGAGGGCGCTTTCCAGATTCCGGCGGGCGACGCGTGCATGTTCCCGGGCCAGCGTCTCGGCGCGGGCCGCCTCGCGGTTTACGATCGCATCCAAAATGCCCTGGTGTTGATCGATCGCAATGTGGAAGAGTTCCCAGGATTCGGGGGCGAGGTATTGGCGCCGGACGAACGCGCTCGGCGAGGCGAACGGCAAGGAGCAGACGTGGTCCGTCGCACGCTGCAGCATCCGACAGTCGGAGAGATGCAGGATTTCCGCATGGAACTTCCCGTTCAACTCCATGAATTGCTCTAAATACTCCAGGGTCAATTTTCGCCGCCGCACCACGCGCAACAGATTGTGGTGGATGCTTTGTAACTTGGCCGTGTCGCCAGGTTCCTGCACTTTCTCGGCAGCTAACCGCGCCGCCATTCCTTCCAGCAGGCCGCGCAATTCGATTCCATCATAGATATCCGTAGTGGAGAAATGCTGCACTACGAATCCGCGGGTGGGACGGACCTCCAGCAAGCCTTCGTGCGCTAGCCGCTCCAGCACAAGACGAAGGGGGATACGCGAGACACCCAGCTCGGCTGCGAGGGGGACTTCACGGATCCGCTCACCCGGCTGAAAGTGCCCTTCCAGCAACATCTCGCGCAAGACGAGCGTGGCCCGGCCTGTCTGAGACCCGCCGCGCACCTTGGCCTTTGGAGCGCCGGAGGCAGAAGCCGGCGGGGCAACGGAAGTGACTTTTCGTTGCGGCAGAGCCCTCATTGTATCCTTAATTCTTATCAACGAACATAATTCCCAATATCAACGCCACTCTATAGACAATTCGCTTGGCCAAGGCTGTGCTCATTTAGCTGTTCACCTTCTATGACCTTTTCGTCCAGCGTAGAGATGGTGTCCCGCGATTAGTTGAAGGTCCATACGGCGGGGAGGTTCATATTACGCCACTTTGAACCGCGGAGTGGCGTTGGGAGCGGGCGAGCGGCCAAGGATGTTGGCCAAGGCCCAGAGGCCGCGGTTCCGGCCCATGGCGATCACAGTGTGTACGGGCGCTAGTGGGGTCATTGTTACTCGCGCTGACGATCATGCCAGCGCTCGCCTCGGAGCTTTGGCCGTAGCCTTCGGCTTGGTGTACTTCATCGGCACCGAGTTCATGCCTAAGCTCGACGAGGGTTCCGTCCTGGTGGAGACACGCAAGCGACCGGTATCTCGTTGACAGAGTCGATCGCCGTGAGCAAGACGATCGAGCAACGACTCCGGAAGATTCCCGGAATCGCGGACGTGGTCATCAGGATAGGACGGCCAGACTTCGCCACCGAGGCGATGGGAATCAACGAGGGTGACACCTACCTGCTTCTGGGTCTTATAGAAACCTGGATGCGATTCCACACCGGAGAGCGTGGCTAAATGCCGCCAAGTTGGTACGCCGGTTACGGTCACGTGCCGGAGAACAAGCGGCTCTGACACGAGCTGAGGGAATACGATGGCGATCGTGGCGCGTGTGGATGCCGGCAACAGGGCACTTTTCTATGACGCTGTCCGGGAAGGGATATTCTTTTCTAGCTGACGGCAACGTACCCGCAACGAATGAGGCGATTCGAGGGTCGGTCCGCGTCGCCAGACGACGGGATCAATCAGCTGAGCCATGGCCAGCATCTCCGCGAACGCCCGGGTCGCCGAAATCGCGGCCAAACGGACCAGCAGTGCTCCGACGCAAGAATGCGGACCGCCGCCAAGACCCAAGTGGCCGGTATTTGGTCGCGCAACGTCGAGGGAGTTTGGATCGATGAAGTGCTCAGGGTCTCGATTGGCCGAAGCCACTTTCAGGATTACGCGATCACTTTCGGCAATTGTCACACCCGCGAGTTCCACGGTTCGATCGGCTCTCCGCGCGAGAGTATGAACCGGGCCACTATAACGAAGCAATTCCTCGATGGCCTTTGGCATCAAATGTGGTTCGGCACGAAGACGCTCGAGTTGAGAGCGATTCTCCAACAGGGCGAGCCACGCATTTGCCAAGAACTCCGGCAGAGTCTGTGAAAGCCCCAGGAAGAGCGATTGCACTCCGGGCAGGCGGATACTGCGCAACAACCGCTTCAAACGCGCGTTCGCAATCCTACGCCGGATGGCTAACAGCATTCCGTTGAGGGATCGACGCGATCGGCGCGGCGCAGGCAAGCGGGCATTGCCGAGGGAGAGATCAGGCGCCAGAGCGGCCAACTGTCGTGCCCTCGACGCATCAAGGCCGAGTACGACTGTCGTAACGGCGAGGGACCACGGCCGAAGCACTTCGCTTACCAGTTCGATCGGGCGACCTTGCGGCAGCGCCACGATGATCCGCTCCGCAAGGGGCGCGATCTGCTTCTCCCACTCTGAAATCCTTGATTGGGAGAGGGCATCCGATACGTCCCGACGCACCCTGGCCGGCGCCTTCTCGAGACCCGCCTGACGGAGCGCGGGTTCACGCAAGGCGTCTAGAACGTCCTGATACTGGCTCAGCACCCATGCGTTCCGCGAGCGATCGAAGAACGCCGGCGAAGGCGTCGGAAAGGATTCGGATGCCGACTCGTTTCGCACCGGGGGAGTTAATTTCGATTCCGTAGGTCACCTCAAAAGGAAAACGACAGGCTCGTATATCCGGTGTTCGCGCGATACCCCAGCAAGGAGGTGAAATCCTGCCGATACCCGTAGTATTGGTACCCAGCGTTCCACCGGAGTTTGTCGTTGATCTTCACCGAGAGTCTGGCCATGGGGGACTGGAACGCCACGGGAAACGTTTGCACCGCCTGGAACAGCGCCGGCGCAGATCCTACTCCGGCGGCCGCAGCCGCACGCCCATCCCCGAAATCTTGAACGCGCGTGTAGCCCGCATAGAGGTCGAATCGCGTGTTGATCTCATAGCGCACGCCTGCATAGATCGAGTTGATGTTGCTCAAGTAAATCGAACTCTGACCCTGGAACAGTTGTTGGTCTAGAAAATACGCGATCCCTCCGATCGTATAGGTGTGCGCCCGGGAAAAGCCGGCGTCGAGGGTGAACCGGTCGCGGGGCGCCCAGTCGCCGCTCACGGAATACGTTCTCGACTGCGCTGCGTACGAAGTGAGCGAAACAGAATTCGCGTTGTAGTCCGCGTTTACAGCCGCGGAAAGGCGAAACGATTTCGCGCGATATTGCACACGGCCGCTCAGCGTGTGAAAGTCGGCGCCTGCAATCGGGGTGAAGGGGTGGCTATTGGTCCCAACCTCCGCTGAGAGCAGCACGCTGAGCGGCTTCCAGGGCATGAACCGCACCCCGGCTTCGCCCGAGCGAAGTTGATTCGATTGCTCGGCGGGGCTCGTGGAAGTCGCTCCCGCAAATGTGAACTCCTTCTGAGAGGTGATCAACCGGTCGGAATAATGGTAGCCTCCCATAAAGCCCCATCGAGGCGAAACCTGATAGTTCAGATTGGTGTCATCGGCGATGGTGCGGATCCCGAGATAGTTGTAAAACAGCACCGTGGTGGATTGTGTCTGACTGTCGAATTCGGCAAAGTAGGAATCGCCAAGAGTACGAACGTTATAGACAGACGCGCTGTTGGCGATGGTCAGTTTGGAAGTGGGCGTAAAACTGAGATTCAAGTTGCCAGTGGCAACCGGACGATCGGCGTTGCCAAGAGTAATCACGTTCTGGATCCGTGCCGGCGAGGATGCCTGTGCGCTCTCATCAACGACAAATGCGTTCCGTCCTCCGGAATAAGAGAAGCGGCCATTCAAGTGAAACAGTTCCCGATCCATGAAAAGGGCGGCTCGCCAGAAGGGATTCGTCCCGTGATTCGGGTCACTCGCCTGAAAGCTGTTGAGACCGGCAGGCGGGGGCTGCGGCGGGATAACCCCGGGTACGCCTGCAGTCGCAAGTGTAGCGCCGGTGTCGTCCTTGAAGTGCTCCCAGCCGTGCATCCAGTTGACGCGAATTCCGAAAACGCGAAATTCGTTACCGAGCCGGTACTCGCGCCATACGCGGCGCACGTTTGAAAATAGAGGAAAAATGTTGCCGGTGCCGTCGAACTGCTGAATGGAAGAATAGCCTGGCCCTTCCTGCGAACTGGTGCTGAATCCTGCAAAGAATTTGAGGTTGGATTGCGGGAAGAGCGTCAGATTGTGATCCTGCATCCGATTCTGCGTGTCCCAAAGATGCTGCCCGCCGCCTCCCGCCGTCACCAGGCCGGGATTGAAGTAGTCATTACTCCGCCAGCTCATGTCGTAGCGGTACAGGCGGTCTTTCTCGACACGCAATACTGCCGATTCGTATGGATCATTGCCGAGTCCCTGCGTGGACAATGTGATCTGGTCGAACAGGCGGCCATGGCCGTTCTTCGAGTTCACGCTCAGCGAACTTCCCAAGAGGCGTATACCGTTGCCGAAATTGACGCTGCTGCGGTACTGTTCCATGCTTCCGCCAACCGTGCTGTATCGGTATCCGGTTTCAAAGCTATCGACAATGTTGTAGTTATGGACATTTTCACCAAGTCGTTCTCCCGCCAAGTCGGGACTCGGGGCCACGGGAGCCTGCGCGAAGAGGGCACTCGCGATCACCAACAGGAGAGCGGTAATTCTCATAACCATCAGCGCAGAAAATTTGAATCGGCGTTCGATCCATGAATACGCACGTGGCATGCCGTGCAGTTCTGGTAGCGAGGATCAGCCATGTTATGAGCCGAGGTCTGCATCGGAATGCCGTTTCCCTGCCGTCCGAAGTTCCCCGCGCCGTTGTGGCATTCCAGGCACAACGTAAACACAACCGGACGCAACAGCAAGCGCGAATTGGGTGAACCGTGAGGAGCATGGCAGGTCTCGCATCCATCCACACGAACCCCAAGATGCTCGAAGACGAAGGGTCCCCGCTTATCGGCGTGGCAGTTCAGACAAGGCTCCTCGTTGGCCATGGCTTGGTCGACGTGGCGCGGTCGTGACGCCATTCCCCAGGTGGGGGCGAAGGAGCCGTGTGGGTTGTGGCAGTCCGTGCAGGAGATCACGCCTTCCTCAACGCGGTGCTTGAAGGGCATCGCGAACTGTGCGCGCACATCGGTATGGCACTCTTCACACAACGCGGTCTGGGGCTTCCGGAGCAACGCGCGAGTAGATTGGGAGCGATGAATCGAATGGCAACTGGTACAGGCCATCCCGTTTAAAGTGTGTTGGGAGGTCCGGATATTGGCCCGGGAGAGCGTCTGACTGTGGCAGCGAAGGCAGGTGTCCAATACTTGGTCAGCCGGAAGTACCGAGAACGCTCGGATTGTCTCTTTTCCGCCGCCATTGTCGACGTGATTACCCGCAGGTCCATGGCACCCCTGGCAGCCAGTATTCTCCGGTGATTCTTTACCGGAAGCAACGCTTTTGAAGTGCGGATTCTTGTAGAAAGAATTCCAGATCGCCGGATGACACTCCTTGCAGACGTCGTTACTTACGAAGCGGTTGGCCTGTGCCTGCAGGATGCACGCACTCCCGCACATTATGGCGAGATACAGCCCGGACCGAAAAGGGAGAAACATCAAGCCTGTCTCCAGTTCAGTGAACACACACATTTCTGACAGATCCTGTTTGTAGCGACGTCGAGTGAGTCACGAAAGGCAACCGCCTCCGGGTCGTTCAGGATCTGATGCAAAGGCTTTCCCGAATTCAGATGCCCGATAGAACGATGAAAGAAGCACGGGCGCACCGTGCCATCGGCCTCGACAACAGCCGAGTTCCAGGGGGCGTTACAGGCCGGAGCCACAGGCGACTCTTCGCCTATAAGAGCGCGGAAATGGGAAACGATCCGCCTGAGCTTCGCCGGCGATTCGCAGACAAAGCCTCCGTAATCGGCGCGTGATATCAACGCTTCGATTTCCCTCTCCAAGCCGGCGATCTCGTCGGAAGCAAGGCCAATCGCTGCCTTCTTCTCCATCGGCCAGCCATTAGGCCGGGCGAAAGCTGGGGAATCGATGTCCGCCGCCAGGAACGAGATGGAATTGAGGCGCAGCTGTTTTGCGGCATCGACGGTATCACGCAGGTGACGGAAGTTCGAGCGCTGTACGGTGCAACGAGCCGAGATCCGGAAGCCAGGGTCGTGCTCCAAGATGGATGCGATCCCCGCGGCCGTGATGTCGAACGCACCTGAAACTCCGCGGATCGAGTCGTGAACTTCCGCGGGACCATCCAGCGAGATGATCACATCGTCCACAAGCTGCACTACAGACGCCGCATGCCGTCCAAGCAGCAGTCCTGAACTGAGCAGTGTGATTCTGATCTGGCGATCGCGAAGCAAATCGACGAGCCGCCACAGGCTGGAGTGCATAAGAGGCTCCCCGCCTGATAAGACCACCCAGCGCACTCCCAGGCGTTCGATGCTCTCTAGCTGCCGTTCCAGATCCTGGATGCTGATTTCCTGGGCGCCGGTGGTTTTCCAGATATCGCACATCTTGCAGCGGCAATTGCATCGGCTATGCGGGTTCAAAATGAGCACGGGAAGAGAATCGAGCATCACAGCGAGACCCTCCTTCCCGCCAGACGGTACTCACAACCCAGGGCGCGCACGGTCTTCTCGTCAATGGCCGGCATGTTCACGTCTGTGAACCATGTGCCTTTTCCTTCGACGTTGATCGTGTTCCACACACGGTCGTCACAGTCTGTGACCTTGTCCCGCAAGCGCGGAGAAAAGAGCCGGACTTTCCCGCGGACCATCACCATTTCCGGATGCATCTGTTGCAGCGCTTCCGCCGGCGTTTGACCGCGGTCCTCGACGATCACGAGATCGGCCGCTCCACCCTGGCGTATCGCGCCTTCTCCGCCGGTGAGCCGAAGGACGCCCGCGGATCGGGTGGTCACCATCTCGAACAGTTCCTCAGGAGAGAGTTGGTACATCTGCCGCGCAAGCTCGATCTCATCGATAAGGTCGACTTGCGCGGTGAGCGCGGAATCGGTTCCGAGCACCACACGCAACCCGGATCGGAGAACGGCGGCGGCAACGGTCTGGCCGTATGTGGAAATATTCGATCTCGGGCACCAGACGAGTGCGGTCCGGCGCTTGCGAAGCAGCTGGAGACCGGCTTGATCGAGGGCAATGGCGTGCACCAGCACGGTACGCTCGCTCAGTACGCCAAGCGCCTCCAGCCTGCTTATTTCAGAGCGCGCATGTTCATCGACGCCCTCCGCGGCGTGCAGGATAAACGGCCACTCCCCGGGTGTCTTACGGAAGCGCTCGACCAAATCCGGGCTGTAGTCGAGCGAATGGGCCCAGCCGAAGTGTTGCACCACCTTCACCGGAAACGACGCGTCGAACACGGTAGCGTCGAACGGGTTGTGATGCGATACGGTGGTTACACCGCTTAGTAGATTCTTAAGTCCACCCCAAACGATGCGTGCGTACTTGGACAGCGCCAAGTGCTCTTTCACCGGTGGAACAGAAGGTCTATATATGTCCTCTGCCCAGGTCTTCGCATTCGGATAAATTCCACGCCCCAAGCTCGGAAACAAGTTGAATTCCAGATGATCGTGGGAATTGATCAAGCCGGGCAACACCAAAAAGCCGTCGAGATCCAAGACTGGTTCTCGTGAGATCGGAGCGGAGAATGAAAGGTGCCCATCCTGGACCGTAAGGTTGACCTTTTCTGTGGTTTTCGCATCCAGTGCGATTCTGGCGCCGCGGAGTATCATTCACGCACCCAAGCAGCGATAAGTACAGCCGGAACTTGCTGTGCACCGGTAAACGCATCCGCTTTCCCTGCGCGTTCAAAGATTACGCGTTCCTGCCCGCCGAAGGATGCGTCAACGGTCCAGGCCGGACGTAGACCCGCCATTCGCGCGCACGCCTCGACTTGCAGCCACTCATGGTTGTAATGTTCGATCTCGTAACGATCGCCGTTGGCGCGGAACGACCGGACCCAGCCAGAGCGGTTAGCCTTAGGATGCAAGTCGCTCGTGATGATACGCGGGGCGACTCGGGCCATCTCGCGAAAGGCCACATCGAGACGTTCGATGTAGCCAAGTACGAACGAGCATACGGCCACGTCCGCGGAATGAGACGCGAATGGCAGGGCACAGATGTCGGCACAAGCCAAATGGCCTTTCGCTCCCCGTTTCGTGGCCGCTACCGCGAGCATTTCGGGGCACCTGTCGACGCCGATTGCCCGCACGCCGCGCGAACATGCGAACGCCAGCCAACGGCCGGTCCCTGTGGCCAGATCAATCATCCGTTCTCCCGGCGTAAGATCCAGGTACTCACCCAACACGCGATGCTCCAGTGCCACCAGCGGATTCGGATCCAGATCATAAGTGTTGGCCCACAGGCGATAAGCCGCGGCGGCTGAAATCGCGGTCACAAACTCTCCCAGCGTGGTTTGCGCAGCGATACAAATCGTTGTGCCCATGCAAGCTCCACTGGGAACTCGTAAAACCCCAACGCGTAGCGCCAGCTGCTGAGGGATTTCAGCAGCATCCGGCTCCATTGCGGGAGGTGAATATCCTGGACGGTTGGCCAGCGCGAATTAATCACAAGCTCAAAATTGTCGATGCGGCGTTTGACGCGGGACGGCAACCAGGGAAGGCGGGGATCCTGGCGAATCGTGAAGTTGAGCCACCGTTCGCTGGCCCACTCGTCTGGCGTCCGTGGAAATTCGATCTTGCCGTCTATCTCGCCATACATGCCGTCGGGGTGAGGTGTCGGTATGTAATGTTGGACGATGATTTCAGCCTCAGGATTGAGCCGCTTAATACGCCGGATGAATCGAATGGTGTCGCGGGTATCTTCCGCGGGCGCCGTGGGGCTTCCGACGACGAACGAGAACTCGGGAACAATGCCGAATTGACGGATTCGCCCCGCCAGCTCGAGTGTCTGCTCGGCCGTGAGGCGCTTATTCATCTCGGCGAGGACCTTATTCGATCCGGACTCGGCACCGAAGAAGATCATCGTCGCCCCGGCTCGGCGGATGTCGCGTAGCGCCGCGTCAGAATAGTGCAGAAATGTGTCGATCCGGCCTTCGGCCCACCAGCTCAATTTAAGGGGCATCAACAGCTCGGCCTGTTTGCGCGCATGGCTTTCATTCAGAAAGAAGTTGTTGTCGTAGAACTGGACGGCATCGATGCCGTGATCCCGTTGGAGAGCGCCCAGAACCTCGGCAGTACGCTCCGGGGCCTCGGTCTTTTGGTGGCCATCGAAAATCGGCACCACGCCGCAGAACTGGCAGCGAAAGGGACACCCGATGCTGGCATGATGCACTGCTGTACGGCGGCCCAGGAATGTAGGCAGCAAGTAACGCTCCATCGGCACCAGCCGGTGATAGGGAAGCGTCGGGAAATCATTGGGGGAGCGCAACGGACGTGCGGAATTGTGAACGTGAAGACCGAAGTCATCCTCGTAGGAAAGACCTTTTATAGCCGAAAACTTCCGCGAGCCGCGCAGCGCGGAGAGTAGCTCTACGATGGTGTCTTCACCCTGCCCGCGAATCGCGAAATCGACATAGCCGGCGTTGAGCGCAGCGTCGGTATAGAGCGAGGGAAAATATCCGCCCCAGACGATCGGGACCATGGGATGTTTCTGCCGGAACGCGCGGCAGAGTGCGATTGCGGACACCATCTGCGGGCCGGGCATCACGGAAACGGCTAGCAGCTCGACGTGGTGCTCCGACGCAATGCGGTCCATTGTGGCGCCTGGCTGCGGGTCGAGATTCCCGTCAACAATCGAGTAGTCCTCGACGCCTTCGAGAACGGCCGCGATCGAGAGAATCGCCAGGGGGAACCGGCGGTTCTTCGGCTTAACGGCTTTCGGATGGAGCAAGAGGATCATCGATCTCGAAATCTCCCGGCGAGTATCAGAAACCGCGATGGCGGCCGCTGGCCTCGCAGCATCGCCTTCCACGGGCGCAGCGCCCAACCCATGCCATACCAGGGCCGGCTGATCTGCCATTCGATGCTCAACTCACTCGAGAGCTTCTGAAGCATCCGGTGATCCAGATATTCGATGCTGTTGAGGGCGTCCGAGCGAAATCCGTAAGTCTTCTCAAAATGTGCCTGGCGCTCGGCACGCATCATTTCTCCGTGTTCGCTGCGCCGATAGACCGGCGAGTCCATGATGACCAGTCTCCCGGCGGGACGCAGACAACGCCGAACCTCGCCAAGTGTGCGGCGATAATCGGCCGAGTAATGGAACGAAGAATTGAAGATCGCCAGATCGAATGCCGCGTTTCGAAAAGGCAGGAAGTCGAAGTCCGCGGCCGCTGCCGGAAACCGAAGCGGATAGTGCGCCAGCGCTCCCAGGCCGTCCAGTTCATCACAGAAAATATCCAATGCCACGGTTCGGTGCCCGCGCAGCGCCAAACGGTGAGACATCCATCCGTTGCCTGCACCCAGATCCAGGACGTCAAGCGCGCGTCCCGCCTGCCGCTCGGCATCGGCGAGAATCGTACGTTCAAATGTGTGAAAGCTGCGAGCGCGGATTCGCCACTGGTCCGGATTTCTGCCACTCAAGTCCCGATCCGGCAACTCGCGGTAATACGCGGACTTCGCCGAGCCGCGTCCTTCGGCGTGGCGAATCTTCGCGTAGTCCTCCAAAAACTGTTGTCGTGCGGCGGAATCCATGTTAGCTCCGGCGAAATATGAAGAGTCGATGATCACCGATCGTCCGGCCGACTCTCGACGTGTCGATGCGCGCATCCGCCCAGGCCATTTGGCGGAGCAGGCTGGGCGACATCGGCCCCACGAAGGATGGCGGAACCAGGATTCCGACGCCTACATCGGCCACCAGATCGAAGTCCGGCGACAGGGCACGGAGAACTTGCTTCGCGGAAGGATAGACGAGGCTGAGACCTCCGGATGTCATCGCCGCTCCACGCCACCGGCGGGCGGCTTTTGTGAACTGCCCGCGGACGCCATAGTATGCGGCCTCCCAAAGACAGAAGCGGCTCATGAGACACATGGCAAGAAACCCCCGCGGACGCACCAAACGTGCGAGCGTGTCTTGCAGGATCGAGAGATCGCGAAGGCAATTGAGTCCGCCGAAGTTAGCTAGGACTAACTCGAAGGTATCCGCGAACACATGCAGCTCTTCGATTGCGAGTACACGTGCGTTTACTCCTTTGGCACGCGCGATCCGAACCATCTCGGGAGAGACGTCCAGCGCGAGCACTTGCCCTCCGAGTTCCGCGAAGTGAAGAGCGTCTTCGCCGGTTCCACATCCAATGTCAAGAACCCGGTCTCCCCTTCGGACCAGAGGGTCGAGATGGCGCCACACTGCGTCTCGCTGTAGTCTGCCGGCTGTTGAGTTGGTCCACACTTCGTCGTAGCGCGGCGCGAGCCGGTCGAAATACGCTACGCGAGTGTCGGGTGAAGAAAGCGAAACCGAGTTCATGCCTCCACCTCATGTCTAGTCAACTGAAGAGCCTCACGAGCCGCATGGATGGCAGCCGCATCGGGTTTCGTGGCCATTTCGCTGCGCAACAATTCGTCCGCGCGGCGGTAGAACGTTCGTGAATGCCGGCCGGTAACGGCAAAGTCGCGGTCCGTGGATTGAGCCCACGGGCGGATGCTCACCAGTCGCTGGCTCACCTTCTCGAAATACGGGGTGCCCTTGATGGGATAAGAGACAGTGGTGAAGAACACGTCCGGCCGGCAAGTCTTGACATGCTCGATGGTCGCCTCGATGTCGGATATCTCTTCGCCTTCATATCCCCACATCAGGAACATGCCGGTCTGGATGCCATTCTGTTTGGCCAGCGCGACCGCCTTCTGGACCTGTTCGACGGTCACCCCGCGCTGCATGGCGTCGAGAATCCTCTGCGAGCCGCTTTCCGAGCCAATCCAAACCCGCATGCAAGCGAGGTCCGCCAGCGTTGCCGCTACCTTTTCGTTCATGCGATCGGCGCGCGTGATGCACTCGAAGGGGATGCGAATGCCCCGCCGTTTCATTTCGGCTCCGTATTCCGCGAGCCATCCGTGGTGAATCGTAAACACGTCATCCGCGATCCACAGCATTTCCGGGCTGTAGCGCCCGATCGCCCACTCAATTTCGTCGACCACCGCCTTGGGTGAACGACGCCGGTGCGTGTGCCCATACACGGAATGACTGCACCAATTACACCGGTAAGGGCATCCTCGCGCCGTGATTACCGAAATCGAACTCATGCCGTGATGGGAACGCCAGGTTTTCAGATATTGCTCGATATCGATGCGTTCCCGATCAGGCCATGGCTGCGCGTCCAGGTCGGCAAGAAGCTCGGCTGGCCCGGTGCGATGGACCGCACCGTCACAGTCGAGATACAGTAAGCCGGGGATCGCGGGCCATGCCGCGGGAGCGAATCCCGAACGCAACAAGCGCTCGACGGCCAGTTCGCCCTCGCCCGCGATGATCACATCCACTCCGGCGCTCAGGTACTCGCTCGGGTAGTTCGATGGCTCGGGACCGCCCAGCATCACCAGCCACCCGGCGGCGCGCGCGCGATCGGCAATCGCCAGCACGTTGGCGCGCGTCATCAAGTTGCCGTAGATTCCGAGAACACCCACCGGACCTTGATCCAGCAGACGGAACAGCTCATTCCGGGAGCCGAAGGTCGAATCGTAGATTTCCGCTTCGAAGCCACGGCTCCGGAGATAAGAAGAGAGATACAGCAAACCCAGAGGAGGATACGGCTTCATGGTCTGCTGCTCCTTAAGGTCCTCCTCAAGGAAATATCCGTGCGTAAGAAGAAGACGCATCACACCGCCGCCATCTGACTGCGCTCATCGCCGCGGAGTTCGTGGACCAGCTGCCAGGCAGGGCCGACATCCTTTCCCCCCCGAACTTCAGCGTGAAGGGCGTCCGCGAGGGCGCGGTAGAGCTCCGTTGAAAACGCACCTCGGAACATCATCGAAAGGTCGGAACTATCTTTCCAGTTTGCTTTTTCACCTACTTGGGCCGCGACAATCTGGTGAAACTTGGTGCCCGGAAGCGGATAAGAGACGGAGATACCGACATCGTCCGGCGTCGCCTCGCGCACCATGCGGATGGTCGATTCGATATCCTCCCACGTTTCGCCTGGATAGCCGAATTGAAGAAAGAAGCAGGCGCGGATGCCGTGCGCGCGAAGGTTCTCGCGAGCCGCATAGATCTCCTCGACGCGAATGTCTTTGTCCATCGCGTCCAGGACGCGCTGCGATCCGGATTCAGCTCCCATCCACACCTCTTCGCAGCCCGCCCGGCGCAATGCGCCCACCGCACCGCGGGTCATCAGATCGCAACGGGATTGCATCTTAAACGGAATCTGAGCCCGAAGAGTTTCCACGGCCGCGGTGAATTCGAAGGTCCACCGCGCCGAAAGGGCGAAGATATCGTCGGCGAACCAGATATGGTCCGGCTGAAACCTTCGCTTTAGCTCAAGCATTTCCTCGGCGACCCGCCGAGGGGACCGCGCATGATAGCTGTTGCCGTAAATTGGCTTGGCACACCAGTTGCACCTATACGGACAGCCCCGGCTGGCTGCCATATTCAGCGAAAAGTAGCTGTGTGCCGAGAGCCATGTTTGCCGGTAACGGTCCACATCCACCAGGTGCCATGCAGGTGGCGGCAAAGCATCCAAGTCAGAACTCACGTCGCGCGGCGCGTTGTAGTGAACGCCGCGCTCGCAGCGAAACGCCAAACCGGCGATGGTGTATGTTGGCTCCCCTAGCGCAAATGCGAGCAGTGTCGCTTCCACCTCGCCGATGATGACAGCAGCACATCCGGCTGCGAGGTACGCTCCGGCGTGATCGGAAGCATCCGACCCGTGGGCCACCACTTCGATACCGTGGCCAGTCGCGGTCCGCGCCATCCACAATGCCAGCTCACGATTGCGAGCCAGGCACATCTTTGAAATAAAATTGAAGTCGTCCTCGCATACGACCACCAAACGCGGACGATGACGTTCGAGTGCGTCGCGAAAACCCTCGTGGGGCGAATCCAAAGTCGGATCGTAAAGCGCGGTCTCGATGCCGTGTTGCTCCAGAACCGCCGCCGCCAGAATCGTTTGCAAAGGTGGGTATGGCTGCATTTTCGCAACCTGCTTGGGGTCCGAATAGAGATGATTGCTGTGCGTCAGGAGAACTTCAGCCATAGGACGTTAGGCACTCCTGCTGAGTTCATGACTCAGGGGCTGGCCGGTGAGAAGCGATCGCCGAACGGTCAGCCATCTCTGCGGAACCGTCAGAAACAACTCCCAGGGCCAAGCGAAGAAGTGGTTTTGTAAGCGCCAGTGCAGGGGCCGGCGCAGAAGTTCGAGGAAAAAGCGCATCATTCCAGATCGCGAGTGCTGGCGCGCCTTGGTCACTTGATTAGCGAGCAGAAAGTAGGAAATGCCCCGGCGTAACTCGGAAAATGCACGGCCGCGGAGCCAAGGCAGGTGGTCCGCGCCAAGATCGACGTCGGCCCATTCCGCCAGCGACGTGGGTTCGCTGAGTCCCCGCGCGCGCAGCTCCGGCCAGATCGGAATGCCCGGGTAAGGCGTAAACAGGTTGGGAGAAAATGTGACGTTATCGTATTTGGCGGCAATCTCGCCCATGGTCCGCAGCGTCTCGCGGCGGTGACGCTCCTCTTCGCCGGGATAAGCGAAGATCAGATTGAGGGTGACGCGGATGCCCGCGCGGGAACATTTCCGGACCGCTTCGTGGATGTCCTCGATATGCTGATGGCGTTTGTTCATTCGTTCGAGGACTTCAGGAGACGCTGACTCCGTGCCGAACCCGATGTGGCTCACGCCGCCCGCCGCAAGCAGCTCCACTTCCTCATCGGTCATCCGGCAGAGCAGGTCCGTGGAAGCCTGAAATGTCCAACGGAACCGCACTCCAGAACGCACAAACCCCTCCGCGATCGCTACCGCCCGATGAACATCCACCAGGAAATTCGAATCCACCAGCGCGACTTCGGAAAGAGCGTAGCGGTTCACCAGATCGGTGACTTCCAGAACCACGCGGTCGACGTCGTGTGCGTTAAAACGCCGGTTGTAAAAGACCATGTCGGTGCAATAGTTGCAGGCATAAGGGCAACCGGTGCTGGTGGCGTAAGGCAGTTTCCGTTCCCCGCTCGATCGCGCGTAGGCGTCGAAGTCAATCAGATCGTACGCGGGCACAGGCAGACTAGCGAGTGGAATCGGCGGGCGGTCCGCATTCATCCGAATCTGTCCGTTCCGCTTGAACCAGCAGCCCTGCACCAGATCGAGCGATTGCCCAGCGTCCATTCGCCGGAGAATCTCCACCAGAGTCGTCTCCCCTTGATGGCGCACCACGACATCCACAAAGTCTTCCCGCAAGGTTTCTCCGGTCAGCAAGCTGGGGTGCCATCCGCCGTAGATGATCGGGGCGTCCGGCCGAAGAGTGCGAAACAACTTGCTGACCTCGATGGCGTCCAGGATCATGGGACCCGTCAGCAGAGATACGCCCAGGCACGCGCAATCGGGTGCATGCGCGGCAATCGTCTTCCTATAGTCGCGGTCGAGCGCGCCATCGATAATCTGAGGAACGTAGCCAGCCGCGCGCAATGATCCCGCCAGGCTCAGGAGACCCAAGGGTGGTCCCAGAAGTTTGCCCGAGTACGGCGGCAAGAAGAGGAGGACTTTGCGTGAATCCGCCGTCAGCATGTGACTGCCTCCGCCTCCAGACGATGGGCGTCCACTTTGGGCTTAGGCGGCTCCAGCCACTGGTTCACTTTGTCTTTCAGCCACAACTCCAAGGGAAACGAATAGTAGTTATGATCCAGACGCCAGCGGGCTGGGCCGCTAATGATTCCGTGCACGACACGCTGGCCTACATTCTTAGTGCGGATGCCAATTGGTACGCGGTTAAATGCGATCCGCAGGTACTCCCGCATGGTTTGAACTTCGCGATGGGCAGCGCCTTTCAACCACGGAAGAACGGTATAGCGCGGGAAAAACTCCGCCCAGCCTTCGAGCGTCTTCGGAACCTCGATACCCAGCTCGAAGGCCCGGTTCATGATGGGGGCGCCTGGGTACGGCGTGAAGATATTGGTCCAGAACTCAGCGCCCGGATAACGGCGGCAGACGTCCATGATGAGCTTGATCGATTCACGCCGCTCCTTTTCGCCTTCGCCGGGATATCCGAAAATCATGTTGAACGAAGGACGAATGCCCGCGTCCGTGAGCTTTTGGGCCGCCTGATGGATGGTTTCCAGCTTCTGGAACGTTTTCCCCATCAGCTCCATCACCTTCGGAGATCCGGTGTCGGCACCCTGGGACACCTGCGACAACCCGGCGCGCTTCAGCAGCTTCAGTTCGTCCACTGAAAGACGGCATACGAGGTTGGTGGACGCCTGAATGCTCCAGTCAAATGTGACGCCCTTGCGGACAAGGCCCTCGGCGATCAAAACCGCCCGCTCCCGGTCGACCAGAAAGTTATCATCTACGATCCACAACAGTCGCAGACCGTAACGCGACACCAGATCGGTGGTCTCCTCGACGACTCGTTCCGCCTCGATGGCATTCCATTTCCGTCCGTACACGCCGTCATTGGTGCAGTAGCCGCAATTGTAGGGACAGGCAAGACTCGAGGTGTACATACCCCAGCGGCGTCCGCACACTCGTTCATAGGCATCGAAATCGGCTAGTTGATACGCCTTGGGTGGCAGCTCCGAAATGGGCTTGAGCGGACGGCTCGGATTGAAGACCAAGCCGCCCTCGGTTTTATACCCCACCCCAAGAACGCCCTTAAGTGACTCCCCCGCGGCGATTCGGTCGACAATTTCGAGCAACGCGTCTTCGCCTTGCCCCTTGACAACGATATCCACGTACGGCGCGGCAAGAGTCTGGTCGGGGAGCAGAGACGGATGCCAGCCGCCCAGAATCACGGGCTTATCCGGGTAGAGCCGCTTGGCATCGCGCGCGATTTGCACGGTCTCCATGATCATCGGTCCGGTGACCAGCGAGATCGCGAGGCACAGTGCATCTTCCAGCTCTTCGAGTACGCGCGTGCGGAAATTCGGAGTAATCGTGGAATCGATAATGCGGACCTGATAGCCCGCGCGCAGCAACGGCGTGGATACCGCGAGAATGCCCAGAGGCGCGGTGGCCTCCTGGCTGGAGAACGCCGGAAAGAAGAAGACAACTTTCTTAGACCGCATGCGTGATCTGTAACCGTGGGCCTTCACGGACGTGTTCTCGGGTGATCCACTCGTTCATTGAGACCAGGCGCCTGAGCATTGGGAACAGTTCAATCCTTGTTCTCCGTTAGCATTTGCCTTGTCTAACCCGTTGAACCGCACCTGAAGGTTTCAACGTGACGCCTGCAATTGAACAGATTGTTCCGCTGGATAGGACAACTCCGGGCGATTCGCTCCGCTCGATCTACCGTGTTGAGCCGTGGATCGCGGCTCTGGCGCTGATTGTTTTGACCCCGGTGATACTTATGGCTGCGGCGATCATCGCCATACTTGCCCGGCGGACGCCTCTTGTGCGCCACAGGCGAGTGGGTTGGCGGGGGGCGGAACTGGCTGTGTTGAAGCTCCGCACGATGTGGGAGCCAAACCAGGAGTGGGCGCCCGTGTTCGCGATTGAGGACGTCTCAAACTCCATTCCTATTACCAAAGATGGCGAGGACAATCGCATCACCAGCCGTTTCGCCGTATGGTGCCGGAAACATTCAATTGACGAACTTCCCCAGCTCTACCACGTCGTGCGGGGCGAAATGTCCTTCGTGGGTCCCCGTCCGATCACGCGTAGCGAATTAGAGGAACACTACGGACCCCACGCGAACGTCGTTCTGTCGCTGCGTCCCGGGCTGACAGGGCTCTGGCAGCTAATGGGCCGCAGTCGCCTTACTTATTCCAAACGTAAGCGGCTGGACCTTCGACTGGTCAGGTGCGCCTCGCCGGGTCTATATTTCCGGATATTCTTTCGCTCCATCCCGAGGGTCCTGCGGGGTCATGACGCACACTGAATACGCATCATCCTCTCTGGAAAATGAAAGCGTGGCAGGGCCAGACTCCCGTACGGATCGAATTCTGTATTGGCTTGCATTCGGCGCCGCAGCTTCAATTCTATTCTCCATAGCCGTTTCTCAGATCCTGCTTGGCATCAGCATTTTGGTGCTCTTGATCTCGCGAAGACGGTTGCGCTTCCCGCCGATCGTGATTCCGCTCGCTCTGTTTTTCGCCGCGACGGTGGCCGCCGACTTGCTCTCCGGCGATCCGCTGAGGGGTGTCCCTCAAATCCGGAAATTCTTCGTATTTGGCATCATCCTGGTCTTGTTCAATACGTTCCGTAGCGTTCCGCAGATCCGACATCTGGTTTTGGCATGGGCCGGCCTTGCAACTGTTTCCGCCGGTCTGGCTCTCGGTCAATTCGTCCATCGTTGGCACGATGCGGTGCAGCTTCACGCCGCCGTGTACGACTACGTTCTGGATGGCCGCGTTACCGGATTCGCCAGCCATTGGATGACGTACGGAGGCCAACAGATGATTGTCCTTCTGTTGCTCGTCGCGCTGCTGCTCTTCACCCCGAGTGGCGTGTGGAAAACGTGCGGTTGGGCGGCTGTAGCAATTATCTGGATCGCAATCGTGCTCGGCCTTACGCGCAGTATCTTTCTCGTGGCCGTTCCAACAGGCGCTCTTATTCTTGCATGCAACTACAAACGCTGGCTGGTTTTGGTGGCGCCGGCCGTGGCGCTCCTGATGCTCCTTGCAGCCCCGCCGGAGATTAAGGACCGGGTGTTTTCAGTCTTCCACCCCCATGGCGATGTCGACTCAAACTATCGCCGGGTGATCATGGCGCGAACGGGGTTGCGAATGATTGAAGCGCATCCCATATTCGGAATCGGGCCGGAGCAAATTCAGCCCCAGTTTCTCAAATATCTGCCAGCGGACGTTCCGCTGCCGCTCCCCAAGGGCTGGTACGGGCACTTGCACAACGTCTATCTCCAATACGCCGCTGAGCGGGGGCTTCCTGCGTTGGCGTGCATCCTGTGGATCATCGGAAGGATGGCGCGCGATTTTCGCCGGGCGTTAAGAGTTTGGCCAAGCCAGACGGAAGCGCGATTCGTCTGGCTTGGCGCTTTGGCCGTCATCGCTGCCGTCCTTGCCGAGGGCTTCTTCGAGTACAACCTGGGCGACAGTGAAGTGCTTACGATGTTCCTGTCCACAATGACGTGTGGCTACATCGCGATCGATTGCATGAAGAAGGCGTGATATCGAAGTGAAAGTCGCTCTAGTCCATTACTGGCTGCTGGGATCGCGAGGCGGCGAGAAAGTGCTCGAAGCGATCTGCCGCATTTTCCCGGATGCCGATATCTTCACGCTCTTCTATGATCCTGAGTCAGTGCCCGCGCTGATCCGGTCGAAGAACGTCAAAGCGTCTTTCTTGAATTCTTTCAAGAAGTTCCATCGTTCGCTGTTGCCGCTGATGCCGATGGCCCTCGAAGCGTTCGACCTTCGGCCTTACGATCTGATCATCAGCAGCGAATCGGGTCCGGCCAAGGGAGTGCTCACGTCTTCCACCAGCAGGCATATTTGCTATTGCCACACGCCCATGCGGTATCTCTGGGAGCTCTATCCTGCCTATCGTAACGAGTTCCAGCAGGGCGTCGTGTCGCGCGCGTTGATGGCGCCGATCGCAAGTTATCTGCGGACGTGGGATTACGCGACCGCCGCACGTGTGGACACGTTCGTGGCAAATAGCCGGAACGTCAAGCGTCGCATTTGGAAAACCTACCGGCGCAAGTCGCGTGTCGTCTATCCTCCCGTCCCAGTCGAGTCCTTTCACCACTCCGACAGCGGCGATTATGTTTTGATGGTCTCCGAGATGGTGGCTTACAAGCGCCTCAATTATGCTATCCAGACGTTCTCCCGAAATGGGCGGCGGCTCAAAATCGTCGGAGATGGGCCGGAGTACTCCCGCCTGCGGAAACTGGCGGCGAACAATGTCGAGTTCTGTGGCCGGGTACCGGACCGGGAGTTGAAACAGCTGTATGCCAAATCCACCGCCTTTCTCATGCCCGGAGAAGAGGACTTTGGGATGACCATGGTCGAGGCCCTCGCGAGCGGCAAGCCGGTGATCGCGCTTAGCCGTGGAGGCGCCATGGATATTGTGGATAACGGGTGCGGCGTCCTGTATGCAGAGCCCACGGAATCGTCCTTGGAGGATGCCTTGCGTACTTTCGATCGCGTAGAGAGTCTGATCGACCCCGAGCAGCTCAAAGTTCGAGCATCCGCGTTTTCTGAAGCCGTGTTCGAGCGTCGTTTTCGGGCTGTTCTGAACGGGCGCCGGTCAGAAGACCCGCCGATAGACGCGAGTGCTGCGGCGCTTGTAACTCTGCCGCAGGCTGTGTCAAGGAAGTTTGGGCCTTCTATCTCGCCTGAAGATCTGTTTGGATTGCATACACCCACGTTGGAACAGACCGATTAGAACTGCGTTTACAAACTGTTCACAATGTTTTTACACCCGCGCGCCCAAAATGCCGGTCTAAGCAAGCATGGCAGTTCAACAGGTCACGGATGGTGCACTCGTTTGTTCGGCCCAAGCCTTGAGTGACACCACGCACACATGGGACGTTCGCGCTGCCGTTTGTGCCGTGGGATCCCGCAATATCGATGTTCACAGCGACGATGCACTGGTGTTCTTGCTGCGCAGTACGGTAGATCGGCAGACGATTGACGACCTGTTTGGCGAACTGTTCCGGCGATATCAACCGCGAGTTGCTCAGTGGTGTTATCGGATCATCCGGGAACCAGAGCGTGTTCCGGACCTGGTGCAGGAAGTATTTCTGCGCGCATTCAGGCGGTTATGCACCTATCGCGGTAATTCCCGGTTCTCGACCTGGCTATTCGTTCTTACGCGGAACCATTGTTTAAACGCTTTGAAGAAGCGCTCTATCGAGCCGGTGGAGGACGGTGAACGAATGCCCGACGACCTTCAGGGCGCGGACGGGCAAGAAATACACTTGGCAATGGAAAGGAACCAGTCCTTCCGAACTATGTGGCGCCTGATTCAGGCAACGCTAACTCCGACGGAAGTCCGCGTGATGGCGCTTCACTACGGTCATGGGCTTCCTCTTGCGGTGATTACTCGTCAGATGATGCTGTCGAACCCCAGCGGCGCCAAGGCATACATCGTGAATGCGCGGCGAAAGCTGAAAGCTGTATTGCGCGCCAAAGAGCCGGCACGAGGAGTAGTGTCCTACGGTAACCGCTCAGCAAACCAGGCCTGCGCAGCTTCCTGATCCGAGTCGTCCGCCGCATTCTCCGCAGGGAGTGTTTTTCGACACGCTGACGGTAAGTGCCTGTACCACTCTCGCCAAAGTTATGGGGGCTGGCAAGGCTCTAGCCCTGGCTAGGGTTTTCGGATCGAGTGCCTCGCTTGACAGCTACCTGCTTGCTTTCCTCGCGCCCTCTTTTTTGGCTGATGTCTTCTGCGGATCCCTGCTTCCGGTGCTGGTTCCTAAGCTCGTAGAGCTTAGATATAGGGAAGGCGAGGCGAAGGCGCTTGAGTTATATGCGCACGTCTTGTGGCGCAGCTTATTGCTGGCCAGCATTGCCGCTGCGATACTGGCGGCCGTTGCCGCCATCGTGGCGACACTAGGCGCAGGAAGCGCGCGCATCAACCTGCACCTGCTCGGGATTGTGACTCTTCTCATGACGCCGATCCTTCCCCTGGCCGCAGTGGCGAACGTCCTTTCTGCACTGAGGGCAAATCGCGCGCTGCTCCCAGTTTCAAGCGCGGCGCTGGTCGTCAACACGGTTTTGAACTATGCTCTGATGGCTCATTCCGGTGTTGCGGGAATTGCGCTGGCAGCCTCTTCGGTACAAGCCCTCGTATTTGCCGCTCTCGCGATTCTCGTGTTCCGCCGGGGACCGAGCGCCTTTCTAACAGATTGTGACGCCGACGCCGCTCCCCGTGAATGGAACTGATTTGATGTCCGCGCCAAAGCGCCACGATCCCCTGCAGTCGGCCACTCCTCTTCCGCTCCAGACCGAGTACTTTCCGATGGGATACCGGCTCCATATCTCTGCCAATTCGGAGCTCGTTCACCGGACAGCGGCCCGAATCTGGTCGCGCTATCCGCGGCTTTCGAACGAACCCGCCGTTAGTCTGAATATTTCAGTCACCGCGGGCGATGCCGGGCTTCCCCCGCCCGCTCCCTCATTCCGAGGACGCGAGCACCTATTTTCGATCGTGGCCGACCGTGACACTTTCGCGACCGCCGACCTCCGGACGGGCGCCGGATTTGCCTGTTTCACGGAGAACGTCTCCGCCGACTACCTGCGCTACCATTTCCTCGAGCCCTTGGCATATGTGCTGATCGCGGCGCGCTACCTGACCTTCACCCATGCCTCCTGCGTTACGCTCGACGGGCGCGCCGTGCTTCTGTGCGGCGACTCCGGAGCGGGCAAGACCTGCCTCGCTTTCGCGTGCGCGCGTAAAGGCTGGATCTTCCTCTCCGGAGACGCAACGGCCATCGTGCGGGGCCGGACCGATTATCGGGTTCTCGGAAGGCCGTTCGAAATTCGCTTCCGGGAGTCGGCACGCCGCCTGTTTCCAGAGCTTCAAAGATACCCACGCGTTATGCGGCCGAACGGCAAAGACGACATCGAGATCGATCCTCGAGATCTGCGGCTGAAGTGCGATCTCGAAGGTACGGCGAGCCACGTCGTTATCCTGGAACGCTCCCACCATCCGACGCCTGCCGTCGCCGAACCGATCCCGCGGGAGGAAGCTCTCCGCCATCTCGAGCAGGCGATCTGTTTCGGTGACCAATCGAACCGCGCCGAGCAGATGAAGTCCCTCGTGGAGCTTTTGGCGCTCCCCACGCTTCGCTTGCGTTTTCACGATCTGGTTTCCGCCGAGCGTGCCCTGCGGTCGCTCGTCGCGGGGCGATGCTGAATGTCGTCCGGCCTTCTGACGATTGTCCGCAGTCTCAGCTTCGACCACGATCGGAGAAGCGATCTGCATAGCCTGCGTGCCGCGCATTGGCCCAGGTTGCTAGAGCTCACGGACCGCTCCCAGCTCACGCTCCCCTTAGGGATTCGCTGTCCGCGGGAACTTCCTGCCTGGGTTCAAGAGCGGCTTGCAGGGAACCTGCGAAACAACGCGATCCGGCATCAGCGCGTTCTCGAAGCGTACGAGGAGGTTGCCCGCGCGTTCTCTTCAGGGGGCGTAGACTTCGTCCTTCTCAAGGGACTCGCACAATGGCCCCGGTTTTGTGACAACCTGCAGCACCGTCCTCAGTACGATTTGGACCTCTACTGTCCTCCGCAGGCAATCCAGCGTGCATTCGAAGCGATCCGGTCTCTTGGCTATGAGCCGTTTGGCCGAAACGGAAAAATCTCCGTCGATCATCTTCCCCCGATGATCCGGATGACCGGCTGGCGTCCCAGCGGCGATTATTACGATCCGGAAATGCCTCTGACCATCGAACTCCATTTCCGGTTCTGGGACCAGGCAACCGAACGTTTTGCCGTCGACGGCGATGACGGTTTCTGGGAACGGCGAGTCAGCCGCGAGGTCCACGGGATCTCCATACCAACGCTCGAACCGGTTGACGGACTTTCGTATACGGCATGGCATCTGATCCGCCACCTTGTTCGCGGCGATCTTCGCGCATATCACGTGTACGAGCTCGCGCACTTCTTACAGCGCAGTGTGGAGGACCATACATTCTGGGGTGACTGGCGGGACCGGAAGTCCTCTGGCGTAGTAGAAGCGATCGCATTCCGGCTTGCGGCCGATTGGTTCGATTGCCGCGTGCATCCCTGTGTTCAGGAGCTTTGTCAATCGCTACCGGCATCCGTCAGCCGTTGGTTCGATCTGTTCGCGTTCTCTCCGCTAAGAGCCTTGGAGCATCCGAACAAGGATGAGCTGTTTCTGCACTGGTGCCTGGTGAATGGATGGCGCGATCGCTTGCAGGTCGCCAAGCGCCGGCTTCTTCCGCTTCGTTTTAACCCCGTGATCGTGGATGCGCACGTGCCAGCGCCGGACTGCCGTCTTCGGCTTAAGCGCCGGGTATTCGGCGCCTGGTTTACGGCGCGGAGAGCCTTCCATCACGCGCGGACGCTCGCGCCTGTAATGTGGAATGGCTTCCGCTGGCGCAGAGCTCTGGCGAAGTAACAGCCTTGGAGATCTCGCCACACACTTCGGAGCGGAAACGTTCCACTCTGAAGCGCGCTTCCCATTCCCGCCGTCCGTTGACAGCAAGCCGGGTTCTCAATTCTGAATTCGCGGCCAGCGTCCGAACCAGCTTCGCTAGTTCCTCCGGTGTGGAAGACCGGGCAAGCATCCCGCTATATCCATCGCGAATCAGCTCGGGAATTCCGCCGGAAGGATACGAAAGAACGCACGTTCCCGCGGATAGCGCTTCCAGGATGACTCGTGGGCTCGCATCATGGGCGGCGGAAGGCACAACCAGAATGTCCAGATCGTGGAGCGCTTGCGAGACATTCTCTGTCCACCCACGCAGTTCCACTCCGGCGGCTTCGCTCGCCGAGCGAACACTCTGCGCGAAAGCGGCATCGGAAAACAGGGAAGCACCAATCATGCAGAACTGCACGTTCTTCCGATCTGGAATCGCAACTGCGAGGCGAAGAAAATCGAAGTGCCCCTTTTCCGGAGCGATACGCCCTAAGATCCCGACTCGAATCGGACCTCGGCCTGAGTGTCGCGGGCAAAACCCATGATCAGAAACGCCATTGTAGATCACCTGGACCGCCTCTGTACGGAGCATCGCTTTGAGCGGCTGCGCTGTGAATTGTGAACACGCCAGCACGCGCGCCGGCAGGCGGCGAAGAACCGAGCCGGCTATAGATCGCGCATATCGCTTGTCGAGAAGACTATGCGAGTGAAACAAAACTGGTACCTGGAGACCCCAAGCTGCCGGCAGTATGCGAGGCCCGTTGACGTAAATAAGATCGGCGGAGCGTTGTCGCAAAATGCGGCGCAGAATCCGCGCACTCCGCACCATGTCCACGCCAAATCGGAAGACATCAGAAGCCGTCTTGCGGCCGTTGGAGTAGCCGGTGAGCGGAAGGCGCTGTACTGCAAATCCAAGATCCTGGGCAACGTCGAACAAAGGCCCCATGCCCGGAGCCAGCACTTCCGCTTGCCAGCCAAGCCTGCTCACTTCCGACAGCACATCTCGCAAGCAGAGTTGTGCGCCGCCGAGGTCGCTGAACTGGTCGAGGAATAGGATTCTCAAGCGTTCTCCCGGGTTAGCCGTGCGGCGGTGCCCAGCACCCAGAAATAGACGGGAAGCACCCGCCAATAGGTGATGAGGTCGCCGGATAGCATTTGGACCATTTGGCCGCACCAGAAGCAGAAGATCCACTCCCCAAAGAACCGGGCTTGAGGCTTGGGCGATCTCCTCGCGGTCCATGCGGTGCGAAGGATCGCAATATTTAGGCCGATGAACGCCGCCAGGCCAACCGCGCCGGTCTCCACCAAAAGTCCAAGGTATGTATTGTCGGCGATGACCGTGCTCCCGATGAAGTTTGAATAAGGCAGGGTCTTGTAGCCGATGCCGAACAGAGCGTGCCACGGTTCGCGAGCCAGGAAGTCGTACAGAACCTGCCAATGGCCCAGGCGTCCGGAAAGGACTTGATCCGGGGCCTGGCTGAAGAAGCTAAACGACCCTAAGAGCCGGCCCCAGTAGTTGGCGGACAGGTTGGGGGCGGCGAATTGGATAGCGCCTCCCGCTGCCGCTAACGCGGCAAGCAACACGATAAGAGAACGGCGGACCCGTCCCGCATGAATCGATGCAAGCACCCCCGCAGCCACCAGCACGTTCAGAACGGATGCCCGGGAGTAGGAAAAGAGCAGCGCCGCCGCAAGCACGATCGCCCCGAACTGCAAGGCAGCACGAGAGAATGGAGTCTCTTCGCGTCGCCTGAATAAGCAGACCATCGCCATGACCAGGAAGAAAGCGCAGAAGTTCCCGAGCGTGCTGGCTTCATAGAACAGCCCCTGTGCGCGGCGGAAGACACCTTCCTCGAGATAAACAAATTGGTCGCCGAAGCCTGCCGGCGCGGGAAACTGGTAGTAGAAATCAGCGCAGGCGAAGAGCGCTCCTGCTACCGCGAGTACAAAAAGAATCTTCGCGATGCGGAAGGGCACCGAGGAATCGCTACTGGGACCGGCATACGAGTAAACAAATACGAAAACGCTAATAGCGAATAACAGCACCCGCGCCAGGCTTCCGCTGGCGATTTCCCAGCCCGAATAGATCGCGGCAAATGCCACGGATTCCAGAAGAACTCCCGTGAAGATCACGAGCGCCAGCGTGAGCGGGTGGCTCCAAGAGCGCCACTCGCGTATCCATACGAGACCGACCGCCACTCCCAACAACGCGAACAGGGGCGCAATGTGAACTCCGGAGTTGCCGAACGGGAGGGGCAAGGGCGGCAACAACAGTAGACAAAAGAAGAATGCCGCCAACCATCGGGAAGGACGCAGGATTACCCAGTAAAAGATCGCCGCTAAAACGAGAGGGACCACCAATAGGAGCCTGCCAGTGGTGCTGGGGATCAAGGCGACGGCGGCGCACCACACGCCCAGCACAATCGAGAAGACTTCAGGTGCATAGGGACGGCGTAGCTCGAAGACTCGAGTCGTCACCGGAGGGCGTCCGAGCGTCTGCTGAAGACCGGCTCGTTGTGAGTATCACGCATTCGATCGTAAGCGAATCGAATTGCAAGGTATCCGATGGATGTCATTAGCGACAGTATAAAAGCGACGGCAAGATTCAAAGGTGGATTCGGGAAGCTGGGTCGCTGCGGAACAATGCCCGGATCGAGGACCTTGAGCCGGACTCCGCGAGCCGCTGAAGAGGATTTCGTGTCGCTGAGCTTCGTATTTTCCGCTTCCTCGTCGGCCCGCGCCGCTTTCAGTTCTGCGTCCAGCGAGTCCCGTCTCCTTCGCAGATCTTCAAGCAAGGGGCTCTTGCTGTTCAGGAATTGCAGCAACTGGCTGTCCTGGCTTTCCAGGTCGTGAATTTTGGCGCGTGTGGCCACGATTTCGAATTGTGTCCAACCCGTCTGCGGTTCACCGGTTCCGCTAGGTTGAGGCGCCTGCTGCTGACCCAGATAGTTGGCTAACTCAGCTCGGGCCCTTGCCAAATCCTTGCCCACTTCCGATCTCAGCTCAGCGGCGACGAGGACCTCTTTGTCGAGTGCTTCGACCGGCGTTGCCTTAGTGAACTGGTCCTTCGCCCGTTCCGCGGCCTCCCGCCGGGCCTTTGCCTCGTCGAACAGTTGCTGCGGCTCTCGCGAGAGATCTGCATCCGATTGCTGGTTCAAAGAGACATTCAAGGCGACAGTTCGTTCCGCCAGGAATTGCGCAAGTGCTTGGGCGTCCTTAGGGTCGTTGACCGTTGCACTGATGTCCATAATCGTCGTGTTGGCGGGCTTGGCCACTTCGAGAATCCGCCGCTTGAGTACTTCGGTGCCGACGCCCGGATACCTCTGGCGTAAATGCAGGTCGTCGAGCGCGTGATCAAACAGTGTGTCGCTGGATGCGAAACGCTCGTAGGTCTTGAGGGACTCCAGGTAGACGGTACTCACGGCCGTCGCCGCTCGAGGATCGTTGCCGCCGGGCGGCTCAATCAGGATGCTAGCCGTGGCCGTATAGCGCCGTGGCAGAAGCAGGCTGACGGCTCCAGCGACTACGAGCGCAGTCGTGCAAGCGATCGCCACCACGGCTCGGCGGCGCCACAGATAGCCCGCGAATTCCAGTCCTTCTGACGCGTTACGCATCTGGTTACGAGAGGCGAAAGGCTTCCAGCCTCGAGGTTCCCTCTGATTGGGACAAGCGGTCCGGACCGAAGAGAACACGAGCAGCGGCCTGCCGGTCATTGGTGACAACCTGTGCGCGAAGAGCCATTTTGTTTAGACAGGCGCCGCGTTCGATTCGGAACACTCGGAGCCTGGCTCAAATAGTCGTTCGGATGGCTTCCAGCTTAGTGTCTGGCGCCTGCGCCAGGATTTTACAAGTTGTTTACAACCTGTACACGACTTCCCGGCGAATTGCTCCGTAGGATGGGGCCATATGAGCGCCCCAGCTGTAACCTTTGCGAGATTTGTTGATGCACCCCTGCCAGCTTCGCCGTCGACAACCGGCGATTGGAAGAACCTTACGGATGAAGAGCTTGTCGCATTCTATCGGGAAGACCGGCGTTGCCGGCCGCGCGAGGACGCGGCTGCCGAGCTGTTCCTCCGGCACCAGACTCGAGTTACGCGCTGGTGCTTCCGGTTCACGCATGATCGCGAATCCGCCTCTGACTTGGCGCAGGAGATCCTGCTGCGCGCCTTCCGCAATCTGGACAGCTATCGCGGGGAATGCCGCTTCTCCACTTGGTTATATGTCATCGCCCGCAATCGGTGCATGAGCGCAATCCAAAAACGATCCTGCGAGCCGGTGTGGGTCGCCAAAGCCAACCCCACGGACTTCCCCGATACCGCGGCGGTCGATGTGCATACCGTGGTTGAGTCCGAACAAAGCCGCCGCAGGAGTTGGCGCTTCATTTTGGACACTCTGGACAAAACCGAAGCTCAGGTCATGATGCTGCACTACGGGCGGGAGATGCCTTTGGCTGCCGTCAGCCGCATGCTGGGCCTGACCAACAAGAGCGGAGCCAAAGCGTACATCGTGAGCGCGCGAAGGAAGCTGGCGGCGGCGATGTCGCGTGGCGCGACCCGAAAATCGGCGGCGTAAGCTTACACCGGCAGCCTCAGCACGAACCGCGCGCCGCCTTCCTTGCGGTCCGACCACAAATCGCCGCCGTGCGAGACCACCGTTTCGCGGGAAAGCGCCAGTCCCAAACCCACTCCGTTTTTCTTCCCCGCCGTGACGAACGGTTCGAACAGCTGCGCAGCGATGGAAGCCGGGTGTGTGTCGCCAAAGCCGAATCCATCGACGGCAAGCCCGAGCTGGCCGATGCTCAGAGCGTGTGTATCGACAGCAAAGAGCAGTTGGCGCGGTTGGACCGCAAGCGCAAGAAGAAGGCCTCTAACGAGCCGGGATGGCCGTTTTGTGATGCCGGTTCGAGTCCAGCAGAGCTCGCGGAGCGAGATGAGCGTGGCGTTGAACTGGCCGTCGATTTTGAAGAAGTAGATCGAGGAGTAGAATCGTTATTTCCATGCCCATTGCCGCCGGCTCCAAACTCGGCCCTTCCGGGATCCTCGCGCCCATCGGCGCGGGCGGTATGGGCAAGGTGTATCGCGCCCGCGATACCACGCTCAAGCGCGACGTGGACCCGCTGATGGAAAGCGCCGCCGATGGTAGCAAGCGCCCGGACAATCGAATCGGCACCCAGATAATTAATATCGAAAATGAGCACAGGCTCATAATGAGGGCAATTCAAAGCCGCCCGAGCTGCTCTTGTAATACTTCCGGCAGATCGCTTCCACGCGCGGATCGAAACGCTCGGCATTCAGCACTGTGTTCAGCCGCTCGTAAGATGCGTGCCCCGGCGTCGTCACCATCTCGCTCGACGCAACCCAAAGATCCGGATGCTTCTCCCGATCCTTCTTCCGCCCCATGCGCATACAAGAAGGACGCTTCAGACAGAAGCCAGGTCACATGCTGTAAGAGCTTTTTACCACGGGTGCCAGCTAGGATTCAGTGGCTCGCGTTGGCCAGTTCCCGATACCGATAGGCCGCCGTGCTGGCACTAGCGGCAACCTCGGTTTCACTTAAGTAGTGAAGCGGTGCTGCAGGACCGATCCGCTGCACCACCTGTGCCAGGCCGCTGAGCATGGCGATTTCGGCCGGCGTCATCGTGCGGCTGAGCACCACTCCACGCCCCTTGACGATCAGGAACGGCCGGCCCGGGTATTCCGCCAGATTGGGAACCGCATCGGGCGCGGCGTGGAATAACTCCGGCGTGCGTGCGTCCGAAAACATGGCCTGACACGGATAGAGGAAGCCCCCCTCCAGGACCTTCCTCGATCCAGGATCCGTCGCCAGCGCGTGGATGGCGTCGTCATCGGGTAGATCCCAGGAAGAATCCCCGGCCAACTCCGCGAGCAGAGAATAGTCCGCGGGGTGCGCCTGGCGTGCCGGAATCGCCAACCGTCGTTCTATCTCGGCCAGGAGATTTTCCGTCGTCTGACAATCCTTACCGCCCAGCACCAGCCCGTGATTTCCCAGCACCAGCACGTCGGTATCGGGGTGCTCGCTGAGAACTCTTTCGATTTCCCGGGCCAACGGCAGGCCCGAGGCCACATACGGAATCCATTGCCAGCGCAAGCCGTTTAACCCTATCTTCAGTTGAGCGGCGGCGTCTTCCCGAACCGCCCAGGCGATGGTGTTGATGGAATGAACGTGCAGAACCACGCGATGCGGCAGGGTCACGTGCATGGCAGTCTCGATGGACGCGCTCCGATAGAGTTCCGCCGGATCAATATTTTGCCGCAGGCTTGCGCGGGCACCCGCCAAATCAAGAGGGATCAGGATCTTGCCGCCCGTAGCGTCAGCCAGCCACTTGCCGGATGCCTTGATCCACAACACGCCGTCGAGCTTGAGGGAAATGTTTCCGGTGCTGGCCTGCGTGAGCAGCGGATTGCGGCCCACCCGCCCCGCCAATTCCAGCAGCGGGCCGAGATCTTCGTTCACCGAAACGTTCTTAATCATTCCCAGCTCCATTCTGACGCCTTATGGAAGCACCCTCAGCCTATCCGGAATCGCCGGCAGATTCCCCAACCGCTTGGCCCGCGTCTGCCCGATCTTCACCGATGCCTTGAAGATCGCCCCGACCGGAATGAATCCTCCTATTCTATGCGCAGCGACAGCCGCAAGTCCCATGGAGGCGATACAGCCACAGGAACCGCAGTCCGGCTGACCGCCAAACTGGCACGGGGTGATCCTGGTTTCGAGGTCCGCGGAAAGGGTCTGCGTGGTGAGCGCAAACACGCAATCGTTGGGGTTGTGGGGCGGCGTGGCGAACTGCTGGATCAGTCCCTTGGGCATATCCAGCTTGGGGAATTGTTTCCGCAGTTCGAGCATGTCCGCGATGGCCTGCCGGCGTTCCTGGGGATCCAGCATCTCGGGAAGCTGATCGCCCACTTGCGGGGTAAACAGGCTGAACCAGACTTTGCGGATCTCGTCGCGGGGATGCCAGAACTCCAGGAACTCCCGCAAATAACCCGGCCTCTTCATCATCTGGCCGGTGACGGTGCAGTGGATGGTGATCTTTTGGTCCGCGATATTTTTCAGGATTCGATCGTACGTCGCCGGAGCGCGCCGGACGTCGTGTTCGGGCTGCAGGCCGTCGATCGATACCACTACGCTCAGGTGAGGTAGTGTAGCCCACGCCGCCGCCGGGGGCCGGAATGCGCTGGTGACGATCTGGACGTGAATGCCCCGGTCCAACAGCAGGGGAACCATGGTTTCGAGCTCGCGATACCGGACCAGAGGATCGCCGCCGACAAGCGACAGGTGCAAGGGCCTCAGCCGCTCAACCACCTCCAGCACGCCGTCGATGAGTTCCTGCCCCTTGCGGTCGCGAAGCCCGCGCAGCGTGACGCCACCGCCGAGATGCCCGTCTTCGTAGGCGTAGCAGCCGGGACAGCGCAGAGGACATTCCCGCGTGATTTCGATGGAAAGGGAGGGCCGCTCCCCTTTCAAAATCCTGCCCCAGGCTTTCACAATCTCCGAAGTCTTCACTCGATTCCTTTCCCTGTCGCCCGGGAATGCTGCGTCCCGTGACAGGGTCCTTATGAGAAGGGACTGCTGCCCGCCTCAATCGTTTCAAAAAGTTTCGACCGCGCCGCCTGGATAGCGGAACTCGCGATCCTTTGCTTGCGTGAGTCTACAAAGACCGAAAGATCCAGGCTGGAGGAGACGAATCAGTGGCCTGTCCCATCTCGGCACGGATGCTGGCGGGATAATCCGGTACGATATCTGCCAACAAAACGGAAGTCTGGAGGTGGAATAGAGCGAGAAGGTTGGGTGAACTGCCGATTCCGGACGAGCCGCAGAGGATTTTTCCGCATTCCGCTGGGCCGGGAACTTTCAGCGCCGTCAGGTGCGGATCCACCGCGGGAGGATCCGGCCTCGAATCCAGCGAGGCGATCACCAGTAGCGCGCCCAGGATCCAAGCGCACCAAACAGTGAACCACTTCAGACGTCTTCGCATGCGCTTACCTCTGATGATAGCGAAGCTCCTTGTGCATTGGGCAGGCCAGCCTTCCTCCGCGGCTTATTCGTAACGGAGCGCTTCTATGGGATTGATCCGTGAAGCCTTCACTGCGGGGTATACGCCGAACAGCACGCCCACCGCGACCGATACCCCGAACGCCACAACGACCGATACGGTGGTCACAATGGTCTTCCACTCGGCCGTCCGGGCGATCAGCCACGCCAGGAAGAACCCGAACGCGATCCCCAGCAGGCCTCCCCCCGCCGAAATCAGGACCGACTCCGTCAGGAACTGCCGCACGATGTCGAGCCTTCGGGCGCCGACCGACCGGCGGATGCCGATCTCCCGCGTTCTTTCCAGCACCGTCGCCAGGACGATGTTCATGATTCCGATGCCGCCCACCAGCAGGGAAATGGCCGCGATCGCCACCATCACGTAGGTGAAGATTCGCTGCGTGCGTTGCTGCTGGGCGAGCAGCGCGGCCGGAATCGTCACGGTGAAATCCTGGGTGTCGTGATGCGTGGAGTTGAGCACCGCGGTCACGACCTTGGCCACCTCGATGCTATCCGCCTCCGGACGCAGGCGCAGCTCAATGCCGTCCAGCTCGTCCCGCATGTTCGCGCTGCGGTCCCAGAAACGGTACTGGAACGTGTTGGCGGGAACGTAAATGATGTTGTTGACATCCTGCATCGAGCCGCCGCTGCTCTGCGAACCGGCCATAAGCTGTTCTTTCAATACGCCCACCACCTCGAGCCATGTGTCGTTGACCTTGACGAACTTCCCGACGGCCGGGTCGTATCCCAGCATGTTGATCTTGGCGCCCTCTCCCAGCACGCACACCAGGGCGCTGCGGTCGTCGTCGGAATTGTCGAAAAACCGCCCCTCGGCGAATTGCAGACTATGGATCGCGCTGTAGGACGGGCGGACTCCGTATAGCTCCGGTATGTCGCGGGACGGCTTGGGCAGCGCCGCGGCGGGATGCAAGGTCCGGCGCGCGGACATGAGCTCGATGGCGTCGATATTGGCTTGCAGAATCCGGACGTCGCGTTCGGATAATCCGGGCGACGAGCGCCTGCGCTGCTGCAGCTCTTCCTGGCTCATGGCCGGCCGCGAATCGATCAGAATATTGCGGACTCCCAGCTGTTCGATGAAGCGAAGCGATTCTTCACGCGCGCCCGCGCCGATCGCCATCATGCCGATCACCGAACCCACGCCGAACACGATCCCGATCGCGGTGAGAAACGTGCGCGTCTTCTGCGCCCGCAGATTTCCGAACGCCTGGCCGAGATCGGAAAGGAGAATCATTTGGTCAACGCCTTCATGACGCCGCCTGAATCGCCGGCTTTGCCCGCTTTGCTCTGATCGGGATTGGACAGCGCTACCTGCTCGCCCTCGGCGATCCCCGTGATCACGGCCTGGCTCTCGCTGCGGCGGACCAGCTTTACGTCCCGCGAGACGAAGCCCTGGGGAGTGCGCAGATACACGAAGGCGCGCCCGTCGGTTTCAAACAGAGCCTGCGACGGAACCCATAGCACGTCGTCCAGCGTCTCCACGGTGATCAGGATATTGGACGTCATGCCGGGCCGCAGCTCCGGGCCGGTTTCATCGAGAGCGATTCGGCACTCGAATCGCCGGTCCCAGGCCGAGCCGGAGGTGCCCCCTAGGCTCTTGATATGGCCGCAGAACTCGCGTCCCGGAATCGCGGCCGCGCGAATGGTGACCTTCTGCCCCGGATTCAGGTGGCCGCGGTCGAGCTCGGGAATGCTGGCGCTCACTTCCCAATGGCTCATGTCGGGGATCTGCGCGACGGCCTGACCCGAACGTGCGGTGTCGCCGATCTGAAAATCGGGCAGCTGCTGTCCGTAATAGAGCGTGTTCTGATTGCTGTTGAGCTGAATCGCTACATAGCCCGCCGTCTTGGCCTTCAGGGTCATGCTATCGATCTGGCGTTGTGCTTGCTCCGCCAGTGCGCGCGATTTCTCGATGGCTGCTTTCTGAATGGCGATTCCCGCGCCCGCCGTCGTTTTCTTGTTGTTAAAATCCTTCTCGGCCTGGGCCTGCTTGTTCTTGGCGGCCTCCAGCGCGATGTCGTTTTGCTTGGCCGGAATGCCGGCCAGAATCGGATTCTTGCGCACCTCCAGCGCCGCCAGCTTCACGTCGGCCGCGGTGGAGACAGTTTGGTAACGCGCCTCTTCGAGCGATGCCTGGGCGTCAGCCTCGGCCTTGATCACCTGCTGCTCGGCTTCCGCCAGATCGGCCTGGGCTTCGCGCAGATTGTATTCCTGGGCGGTGGTGTCGAATTCCACCACCACGTCTCCGGGCTTCACTTGCTCGCCCGGTTCGCGCAGCGAGGTGATCGGCAGATCGCCACCCACCATGGGAGCGGTGAGCACTTCGGAATTCCCACCTTGTAGCTCCCCGCGCGCCGAAACAGAGATGGTGACTTTGCCTTTCCGCACGCGCGTGGTCGGGATTTCAGCGCGGTCTTCGGGAGCCGTCAGCTGGATGACGCGCATGCCGCCCCAGGCCAGCGCCGCCAGGACCGCGATCACCACAGCGGAGATCATCAGCCGCTTCTTCACTGCTTGCCTTCCTTTTTTTCAGGATCGGCTAAGGCCACCGTGGCGCCCGCCGGGATGCCCGAGACCGCGACTTCGTCCGGATTGCGCGCCAGGAGCTGGACCACCGTAGGCCGATAGGTCCCGCGTTCGGCCACGAACACGACCGGTTTTCCGTCGCGCGTGAATACCGCTTTGGCCGGAACGCTGATGGCCTTCGGAATACGATCGATCACGATATCCATGCCGGCGTTCATCCCGGGGCGCAGCCGTGGATCGGGGCTCTGGATCGCCGCGTAAGCGCGAAAACTTCGCGTGGGAGGGTAATCCGTGCTCAACTCCGCCAGTGGCGAAATCTGCGTGATCTTGGCCGGAATCTGGAGTTCCGGCAGGGCATCCACGTGCACTTGTACATCTTTCCCCACTCCGATGCGGCCCCGGTCGATTTCCTCCACTTTGGCATCCATGGCCAGCGAGCTCATGTCGGGAATTTCCGCCAGATTCATTCCGGAATAGACGCTGTCGCCAACCTTGAACGGCTTAGCATTCAGCGGGCCCTGGTTGTAGTTGGAAACGAACACCACGACGCCGCTCAACGGAGCCTGGATCTCCATCTGCGCCATACGGGACTTCGTGAGATCCACGTCGGCCTTAGCCTGATCGCGCTGGCGGGTCAGCGACGCCATGCGGGAAGTATTCGTGGCGGCGTGCAACGCCACATTCGCTTCCTGGACTTTGAGTTTCTGTTCGGCCACGCCCAGGTCGATGCGCGCCTCCTCGGCTTGAAGCCGCCCGACAAATTCATTGGCCGCGGTGCCCAGGCGCGACTTGTCCACGTTGTAGCGCGCGTCCGTCAGATCGCTCTGGTCCTTGTCGGAGTCGATGCGCACCTGCGCCACCTCCTGATCGAGGGAGGCCTGCGCCTGCGCGAGCTGCGCCTGCTTCTGAACCAGTTGCTGCGCGACGGTACTGGAGTCAAAGCGAATCACCGGAGCGCCTTTCTCCACCACTTCGCCGCTGCCCGCCATCCAGGCGATGCGAAGATTAGGCACCACGGGCGCATAGATTTGCGCCGATCGCGCGGCGCCCAGCTCGCCGCGGCAGCGGATGATAGCGAGAAATTCACCTCTCCGGGCCTGCGCCACCGGCAACTCGCCAGCGGTCTCGGCTCCACGAAATTTGTTGACGCCCACCCAACCTGCGGCGCCGAGCGCGGCCACACCGGCCAGCCAAAGCAATGCGCGAATGCTGCTGCCGAACGCGTTCATTTCTCTGGTTCCAGCACCACGGCCGCCGACAGGTCTGGTGTCAAGCGGGGATCGGTTTTGTCGAGTCGGAAAACTGCCGAAAATGTCTTCACCGGGCTGCCAAGCGCCGACGATGCCATGGGACTGGCTGATTCGAAATGCGCGGGCAAAGCCAGGTCCGGATACGCGTCGAAATATACCTTGGCCCGCACACCGGGCGTCAGAGCTGCGCCGTCCGGCTCGCCCACCGAGCAGCGGACCAGCATCTGCGACGGATCGAAGATGCTGACCAGGGCCTGGCCGCGATACAACTGATCGCCTTCCTGCGCATGGCCGTTGGAGTTCCCGCGCCACACGTTCTGCTGCGCCACCATGCCCGCTAGAGGCGCGCGCACCTGCATCCGGTCGATGTTGGTCTGCGCCCGCTCCAGTGCTACCTTCTGGCGATCGCGCTGCAACTCCAGAATCCGCAACGCGGCGGCATCGGACTGGTCGTGATAGGCATTGGACTTGGTGAGGCTTTCGACGTGCTGCCGCGCGATGTCCGCCTTGACATCGTTCTCCAGCCTGGCGATCTCGGCCAGGATGGGAGCTTTCTGCAGCTCAATCTGGGCCTTGGCCAGGTCGCCCTTCGCCTGCGTAAGATCGGAAATCTGCTTTTCCTGATCCGCATGATTCTGCGCGATCTTCTGATCCACTTGGTGGTTCAGGTCCTCGTACTTGCCTTTTGCGGCCAGTGCGTTGTCGATCTGCTGGCTGGGATCGAACTCCGCGATCAAATCGCCCTTCTGGACCGGCGTGCCGTTGGGAATCAGGTGCGTCAGGGTCTGTTGGCCGCTCTGCCCGAAGGTCTGCGGAACCATGACCTTGGAGCTATGAATCGCCTCCACCGTTCCTGTCAGGCGGACCTCGCGCTGGCCGTGCGAGGGCTCTGCTGCCGCGATTCGTGCCGAGGCCGCCGCCGCCGTGGACCCAGTGCTGCCGGATGTGGCGCGCTCGCACGAAACGATCCCCACAGCCGACACCGCCGCCGACATCAGGAGCGCGAGCTTTCGCACACCCTATCCTCCTTGAAGGTCTTGCAGGTTAGACGCCTGACCCGGGAAATTAGTTGATAGATTTCCACAAAATCTGACTACTCCGCCGGAATTCCCGCAGGCAAGCGGCGAGCCATCCTGTCAGCATCCCCGTAAACCATACAAAAGACAGTAACAACCGGATCACAGGTTGCGTTTGGGCTAGGGGGATTCTGTGAATACGCGGAAACGCCTGGGCGGATTAAGAGCAACGCCTTATCGCACCGGTACGATCCGGATGCCGATAGTCGTACAGATGTCTAGGAGTACTGTTGGTGCAATTCTTACGGGTCTGCTGACACTCGCCGGTCTGGTTTCCGGAGCGGACATTCGGGGGACCATTACCATCGAACGAAAACTCACTCCCCGCAACGTCACTCCCGCCGCCGGACTCTACCAACGAGGTGCCCCTGTCGCACTTCGATCCGATACGCATGAGGACGCTTTGGACTATGAGCGTTCGCATGTGGTGGTGTATCTCGAAGGTGTGCAGGAAACCGCGGCGCCTGTCACCGGGCAGATGGAGCAGCAGAATCGCCGGTTCTCGCCCGACCTGGTCGTGATTCCCACGGGTTCATCCGTCTCCTTTCCCAACTTCGATCCCATCTTTCACAATGTGTTTTCGCTGTCCAAGCCCAAGAGCTTTGACCTGGGCAACTATCCCAAGGGTCAGACCCGGACGGTGACTTTCCCCAAGCCGGGCATTGTTGCGGTCTACTGCCACCTGCATCCGAATATGGCCGGAACCATCGTGGTGACGCCCAACCGGTGGGGAGTTCCCGCGGACGCCGGGGGCCAGTACACCCTGGCCAATGTGCCGCCTGGAAAATACACCGTCGTGGCGTGGCACAAGACCGGGGGAACCTTCCGCAAGACCATCGAAGTTACCGCCGGGCGAGACTCAGAAGCCAATTTCTTCGTGCCCTTGGCGGAGCTTTCTGCCGGGGACGCGGACAATCACGCGGATCTGCACGCCGAGCATCACGCGGGTCACTGAATGCAGGGCATGAAATGAGATTCGCCACGCGAGCATTTCTGTGGTCGTTTCTGCCCTTCGCGGCATTGCTCGCGGGAAGCTTCTGGGCCGTGCGAACCGCCGCGCTTTCCGCGGTGCGCGAGGCCTTGCGAACCTCGGTACGCGATAACCAGGTCACTCTGGCGCGGGAGCGCGAACGGAGCGAGTCCAGGAACAACCGCATTCTTCGCGTGGCGGCGGAGAATCCAGCGCTGAAGGCCGGCCTGCAATTGCTCGCCACCGAACGCAGCGCGAGAGACGCCGCGCGCCGCACCGTGGAAGACCAGCTCAGTGAGATCTGTGACACCATGGGCTTCGACTTCCTGGCCGTATCCGGTTCTTCGGGAGAACCGCTGGCCGGCGTCATCCGCGGGAAGGAAGGATTCGCGCCTCTGGATACTGAGCCGCCGCGCCTGCCCGAAACGGGTTTCTTCTCCACACAGGGACAGATTTTCCGGGTAACCTCGGTCGCCATTTCGCAAGGGCAGGAGAATGTCGGCACGCTGGCGGTGGGAGAGCGCTTCGATCTGGCCGGCGTGGGGATGCCGGCAGTGCTGCTGCACGGAAATTCGGTGGTGGCCATCACCACGCCCGGTGCGAATCAGTTCGAAGCGGAAGCCGCGCTGCGGAGGTGCTCGCCCGATGCTGAGTGCGAACTGCGCATCGGCGGTGAGACATACGTGTCGCTTCCGCTGGATACTGCTCCCGCTCTGGGGTCTGGAGACGGGTTCACGCTGAGAAGCCTCCGCAGCCTGGATGCCGCTGCCGCGCCCGTGCAGGTGGTGCTGCGGCGCGTGTTCTTGAGCGCCGGATTGACTGCGCTGATGGTCGCGATTGCGCTCGGCGCGTTTTCCTCCAGGTCCATCGTTCAGCCGCTTGCGGCTGTCGTGGTCCGCTTGCGTGAAAGCGGCAAAACCGGGGCGCTGCCGGAGTTTTCCACCGGCGAGCGAGGCGTTCGCGAAATTCTGGAGCTGACCGACAGCTTCAACCACGCCGCCGCTTCCATTCGCGAAGGGCAGGACCGGCTGATGCGGGCCTATGTCGAATTTGTGAGCTCACTCGCCAGTGCGCTGGATGCGCGCGATCCCTACACGGCGGGCCACAGCCTGCGCGTCAGCGAATACTCCTGCGCCATCGCCCGGTCGATGAGCGTCGAGCAGGAGGAACACGAGCTCATCCGCGTGGGCGCGCTGCTGCACGATATCGGCAAGATCGGCATCCCCGACGCCGTGTTACAGAAGCAAGAAAGACTCACGCCCGAGGAAGAAGCCCTGATCCAGCAGCATCCTGTGATCGGCCGGAAGATTTTGGAATGCGTGCAGGGATTCGAGGCGTACCTTCCCGTGGTGGAACTGCATCACGAAAACTGGGATGGCAGCGGGTACCCGCGAGGGCTGAAAGGCGAGGAAACGCCGCGCATGGCGCGCATTGTGAAGGTCGCCGATGCGTACGACGCCATGACCTCGGACCGCCCGTACCGGAAGGGCATGCAGCACGACCGGGCCGTGGGCATTCTCGAGAAGCACGCGGGAACGCAGTTCGATGTGGCGGCGGTGCAGGCGTTCGTGACTTTGGGCGATCTCAGCCAACGCTCGGCTGCCAACGAAGAGCCGGTTCGCGATTCGCTGCAACATCTGGCAGCGGCCATGCGGTTGGGAACTGCGGCTCCGGTGGAGGAACGCCGCGTATGATCCTCAAAATCGGGTTCTTCTGTGGGATGGCCGCGATTGTCTGGGCCCAGGAAGCCGAGTCGGGGTTCGAGCTGCGGTCTACCGTCAGCGCTCAGTCCGTCTATTCGCACGATCTGACGGAGGATCCGCGGGCGGGCGCGCCCATGACCGGCGGGTTTCAGGCCCTGCTCTATCCCACCTGGAAGCTGAACTCGCACTGGGCGGTCTCGGGCGCGATCGAGGTTCATTCGCGGCCGTATTTCCCGGGAGAATTCACGAGCCAGGGTTATGGCGTGAAGACCAATATCCTGAATGCGAGTCTCAGTTATTCGCAGTTCTGGAGCAACGGCTCTCTGGTGGTGCGCGCCGGGCAGCTCACGTCGGCCTTCGGCTCTTTCCTGCTGCGCTATGACCCGGCGACCAACCCGCTCACGGGCGTACCTGCAGGCTACGGCTACTATGGGGGCGGTGTCGCGATTGAGGGGCTGGCTGGAGCGCAAGTGGATGCGACCGCCGGACCGTTCGACATGCGCGCCCAGTTCACCAATTCCTCGCCGGCGAACCCGCGCAGCATTTTCGACAAGGATCAGTATGCAAACTGGGCGGGGGGCGCCGGCTATACCATCCGTCAAGGATTCCGAGTCGGCGTATCGGCTTACCGCGGTCCATATCTGGACAGGAACTATCCATACTTTTTCCCGGGCGAAGCGCCGCCGCGTGAGTTGCCCGCAACCGGCTATGGTCTGGACGTTCAGTGGGGACGCGGACCCTGGAACGTGTACGGAGAGATGATGCACTTTCAGATGACCTACAAAGCGATTCCCACGTACAACGTGCAGAACGGATACGCGGAAGTACGCCGCGTGCTCAATCCGCGCTGGTATGCGGCTGCCCGAGCCGGCTACAGCCACCCGCTGCGGTATCCGGGTTCCGAATCCTACGAAATGGCTGTCGGCTTTCGTCCCGCTGCGAACCAGTTGCTGAAGTTCGGGTACACGGTTGAACCCTATTCAAACTCTGCGACTGAACATATGGCGATGATCCAGTTCGTGACCAATTTCCGGGTATTCGGGTTCGCCGGACGCTAAATCCCTCCGCTCTTTTCGAGCTTCCCCCACGCGGCGGGCCATGTAAATCGATCGCGATACAAAGCCCAGCCCGCATCACCCAGCTTCGCCCGGAGCGAGGAATCGTCCACAAGCCGCAGTACCGCATCGGCGAAATCGTCCGGATCGTCGGCCAGCAGCAGGTGCTCGCCATCCCGCACGCCGAGGCCTTCCGCGCCGAGTGTAGTCGAGACCACGGCGCGTCCCGCAGCCCAGGCTTCCAGAATCTTGAAGCGTGTTCCGCTACCCGATAGCAGCGGTGCGAGACACACTTTCGCCTCCGCAAGCTGCGCAGTGGCGTCCTCTACCGGACCGATGACGCGGATCCGCGGATCGCCGCCCGTGAACGCCGCGATGGCTTCGGGATTCGAGCCGACCAGACGCCATTCGATTCCCGCCGCCTTTTCTCGAATGCGCGGCCAGATTAGCGTCCGGAACCAGCGCACGGCTTCGACATTGGGATGATATTCGAGATTCCCGCTGAAGACGATGGCGTTCGCTTCCACGGCGCTCGGACGTGCGATTTCGGGCAGCGCATTGGGAAATACGCGTACGTCGGGATGGGAAATACGGCGGCGGTCGTCTTCCGACGCCGTCAAGATCACATCGAACTGGGGCAGCCAATCGCGCTCCAATCTCGCGTAGTTTTCTGCAAATCGCCGTGACGCCCAGGAAGACGGCCAGCGCGCGGCCCGGGCATGCGTTCGCGCCAGTTCGCTTTCGATGTTGTGGAGATCTATTACCAGCCGGCCACAACGACTTCTTAACAACGGTGCGTATGCCGCGCACCAGAAATGTTCCACCACGCCCACGGCGTAGCGGCCGCGCAGAGCGGCCGCAATCTGATCTTCGTATCCGGAAAAACGGTCGAATAGCGGGGGACGCCCTTGCGCCAACCGGACCACGTTGCGCCACACGCGCGCCTCGGGAGTGCGGGAGTGCGGGCGCAGCGAGAATGTCACTGTCTGGACGTCATACTTGTTCTGCAAATACGCCAGCATCGACGCCGACCGCAGGCCACCTCCGCCGGAGCCGGTCTTCGGTTCCTCAGGAGTGAGAAAAAGCGCCTGTGGCTGCGTCATAGACCTCACGAGTAAGGCGAGCAGTCTTCTGCCAGCTGAATTGCGCCGCTCGCGCGAGCGCTCTTTGGCGAACTTCCGCAAAGCCGCCTGAGTTGGTGGCTACCGCTCGCATCGCCTCCGCCAATGCGGCCGTATCCTCCGCATCCACATGCAGCGCGGCATCATTGTTAACCCCGCCACTCACTTCAACAATCGCCGGATCGCGCGACGCGATCACCAGCGCTCCGCATTGCATCGCCTCCAGTACAGGCAGCCCGAAGCCTTCGTACAGCGACGGATACACGCAGGCAAGCGCGCCGGAGTACAGCCCGGGCAACTCGGAATCGGAAACCTCGCCGAGCACCCGCAGTCCAGGCTCTGCTGGCGGGGTAGGGAAGTCCGCGCGAGCCCGCCCGGCCAGCACCAAATCGACCGGGATCGTGCGGCGCACTTCGCGCCAGGCATCGACCAATCGGGCGATATTTTTGCGGGGCTCGAGTGTCCCGACAAACAAGAAGTACGGCACATCGGCGGAAACCGGCATAGCGGGCGGTTTAAAGAAATCGGCAGCCGCGAGCGGAATAGCCACTACGCGATCCGGCGAAAGCCGGAATCTGTCAATAGCCGCGCGGCGCACGGTCTCGGTGGGAGTGATCACCATGGTCGCCAATCCCATCCGGAGCAGGCGCGGCGTTCGCCGCCGTACCCGCGATGCCCCCGGCTGCCAAAGCGGATCGAGCCAAGGGCTCAGGTCGTGCAGGGTCATCACGCTGGGCCGCAGGGCAACATACGGCACGGAATAATCGGTTCCGTGAAACAATTCGACCCGGCGACGCCGCATCTCCCGATCCAATCCCCACGCCCACCATTTGCGCTCGGCCGGATTGTGCGGACCTTCGCCCGCGTGAAGATTAGGCAGATCATGCGGCGCGCGAAATGTTTGGTCGGAGAGCAGCCAATACTGATCGTCCGGGTACTCGGATGCGAGAGCCCGGGCCAGTTCGAGGGTGTAGCGGCCGACGCCTCCGGTCGATACCGTAAGGGGAGTGGCGTCGAGGGCGATAGTCACGGCGCTAGTGTAGGATAACATCGTGGGATCTGAACACCTCAAAGCACTTGAGGAGATTAAGGCACTCGGCCTCCAGGTCGAACTGGCCGGGGAAGCCGACATAGAACGGATTCGTAAGCGCCTGGATATGGTCGCCGGGCTCTTTGTGGAGGATCCGGAGGTTCAAAAGGCTGCCGAGGAGACGAAGCGCCAGCTTTTGAGCCGGGTGACCCGGCTCAGGTGGTCGGCGTCCGCTGCCAGGCCTGCGGATACCTCGCCCACGGGCCCTTCGACGATTGAAGCCGTGCCGCCCACCCTTCCGCCG